>Ga0302251_1000056_pt1 | contig 138736 bp, 112 predicted proteins | sample AAG_RA_Gln_MG_FD_193534 | JGI IMG/M metagenome (GOLD analysis project Ga0302251, IMG submission 193534) | Enriched activated sludge microbial communities from anaerobic digester in WTTP, New Holstein, Wisconsin, United States - AAG_RA_Gln | ecosystem: Engineered > Bioreactor > Anaerobic >... | reverse complement strand
AAGGGATTGACTGAGCTCTACACTGTAATTATACCCTATATGGTGGTAAAAATCAAACAGGGCAATCGTTGAAAAGCTTATAACGAAAGGGATAAAGAGGCGCTGTCACATGCTTCCCACAGAACTTTTCGCCCTGGAGGAGAGGAAAATGATTCAAAAGCTCCATTGGAGTGATTTATGAGGGGTTTGAAGAGCAATCCGGCTTATGTTCGGAACAAAGATCGGGGTGAGGCCGTGCACGTAAAACTTTTTTGTTACTACTCAGCCCCTATGTTTTGAACAATCACAGAGGGGACGGAGCAGGCACAGAGAATCCTAAAAAATCTCTGTCAACTCAGTGTTCTTTCTCTGTGTGCTCTGTGGCTTTCTTAAATTTGCCCCCCCCTGAGCAGTAACAAAAAGTTAATAATTCTGCAATAATACGTTAACAGATCATACAAAATGTTTTCATTTCACATGTTGTCCTTCTTTCGAAAATGCGTGAAAATAGGTTTATAAGGTCGCGTATTTAAATCGAAAGGGGTAACAACAATGATTGACACCATAAGAGGATACCAGCAGGGGACTCAATACACTGACGGTATAGCAGCCAGAAAACAGGAAGGCCTTCAACAGGCAGGTCAGGCAGGTCAGCCCCTTCAGCAGTCAGATCCAGCCCAGGTCGAAGACAGATACGAAGCCGGTGAAGAGAATAACCCGGGCATATATGACCCTAAGATGTTTAAAAATGGACAGAATGAAGATGTTAAAGGTGCGGAAAAAACACAGAAGACTGGAGAAGTCTCATTAAAGCAGGCACAGGATGAGTTCTTCGAGGTTATCAAGGACGCCAAGGAAAACCACGGCGCCAAGGATATTCTGATAGAGCACTTTGACAAGGTCAAGGAAGCCAACACACAGGAAGGTGGAGCGGCAGGAGCTGCCGGAAAGACAGGTACTGCCGGAGGAGCAGGGGGCGCAGGCAAAGACGGAGCCAATGGAGCAGGAGGAATGCCGCCTCACATACAGGTTGCACAGTCATTGATGAGCGAGACAAGATTCCCTCCCGATCTGCAGGCCAAATTCAAGGAAAAAGGCACACAGCTTTTGAAAGCCTGGGAAAAAGAGAGTCAAGGCAACCAGGCTGTCGGTCAAAATCCGCAACTCTTACAGACTCAGGCTGTGGGACAGACAAAGCAGGCAGAATAGAAATATGAGAGTTTCTGAAAGCATAGATCTTTATCTGTGCTTTTTTTATTGTACCGGTGAACCAAGCCTGACCATGACAAAGGTTTTACAGTATATTTTCTCGAAATGCAGAGTGCTGCGACGGCGGACTTAAAAGAATTGTGCAATGCTTCCGGTAATGGATCTATAACAAGAGAAAGGAAAAATCATGAGACTATCTAGCGCTCTACCAATTATTTTTGCTGTTACAATGATGTTCCTGTCTTACTCATGCGCAGAATCTGCAGAGTATAAGGACGCCAGGGCCAATATAAGTTTCGAGATTGATGACAGCTGGTCAGTATCAAATAGAGCACCACTTACGCTTGTCTCGCCAGATGGCGGCACAGTGCTGATTTTTGAGGTGGTAAAGGCTTTCTCACTTGATGATGCACTCGATGACGCTGAAGTATTTCTAGGTAAAAACCTCTCCAATATAACCATGACACCGAGAAAGGATATGCTGATAAACGGAATCCCATCAGCCGAAGTGGAAGGTAAATGTAAGATGAACGGTATCCCTGCCAACTATCGCCTTCTCGTATTGGCAGGCTCAAAGGACTGGTACACCTATCTCTATTATTTCGGCGCTCCTGGCTATGAAACAGTCAATAAGGACACCATTTCAAAGTTTGCAGGAAGTATTAAGAAAATACGGCAGAAATAGAAAACAAGAACAGGAGACAGGTCTGCCTGAGCTGTATTCTTCCCATTCGATCAACACCTGCACAGGCTTCTGCCATGTTTTTGCCAGACTTTTCCGTACTTCTGTCATGCCTCCGCTCAGGCCTGACTTTTCTCATAATACTTTCTTACCAAAAGCGAAAAAGGAGGCAACGGATGAAGAGTTAAGCGAATTCGTTGAGAAAGAAAAAACCACCGTTGAGTCCTTTGATAATACTCATCTTCTCGATGAGTATTATTGTTCTTGTAAGGAATATGAAATTGTATCTTTTGAGGCTGTCAAAAACAATGATATGATCCGACTTACGGGACACCAACTTTCCCGCACCTGATGCTTTGTTCTCTGCACTTTCCCGAAATCTATGCCGGATTTCAGGCGGAACTCTGTCGAATTCTCAACAGAATTTTACACCTGTTGAGAGATGGGAATCCAGTATCCTGAAGGCTCTTTACTGAAGTCTTCCGCCTGCATAAAGATTTTATCCAATCGCCTTACATTCTTTTCGCGAAAAATATCCTGTTCCGCAGTATTCGCCCGGGTTGATCCTGTCTCCCGCCTCGCTGGCAGTATATTCGGCAGATATTCTTACCATGAGGTCGTTTTCTGTTATACTGATGAGAAGGCAGAAAACACACTGCCATTAAAAACAGGTGAGCGTTCAGTCCGATGGGCTGAACATCATTATAATCAAGGAGGCGATATAATATGTCAATGCGACTTATCCTGTCAGCAGCAGCTGCTGTGATTCTGGTTTTTCTTGCATTTATGACCTGCAGCGGCCAGAATGCCGTTCCATCCACTGTAAAGAAGACTTTACTTGGCGGCAAGGTGGAGATATTGATCCCGGAGACATTTGCAGTAATGAATGAAGATATGCTGAAGCTCAAATATCCGGCGGGAAACAGGCCTTCGCTCGTCTACACAAATGAGCGCGGCACGATCAATGTCGCCTTTTCTCCTACCCTCTCAGAGGCCTCTCAGAAGGACATACCTGAAATCAAGAACACTTTCATGAACATGTACAAAGCGCTCTTCAAAACGGCCACATTGTACAGCAACGGAGTCGATACGATCAATGGCAGGAAGATTGGATATCTCGAGTTCCTGACACCGGGCATCGACACGAAGATATACAACAGGGTTTTCTTCACGGACTGCGATGGGAAGTTGCTGCTATGCACCTTCAACTGCATGGAGAACCAGATGAAAGACTGGGCCCCTGTCGGAAAGAAGATAATGAGCTCTCTATCGGTCAAGTGGCCATATGCCCGGGACATCCATGAGAGCCAAGCTGCTTCATTGAAGCCCCGGCTTATTTCAGACCATATGAGCCATACCAGCCTCGGGCTCAATGCAGAGAGGCTTCACGGAACATTCCGGGGATTGTCTGCAGGAGGGCTTGTGTCGGGAATGGTGCTGTCCTTTTTCATGAAGGTCCAGCCTGACGAGCCTCTGCCAGCCCTGGATCCGATAGAGCAGCCGGGTGAGAGCGAGAAGTGGGACAGATATGAAGACTCGTGTTCTCAGCTCTCTCTGCCGGCCGTCGCCCTGAACCTGAAAGGGTCGGTCAGGAAATGCATCAGCCCGCCTTTCTGATGCTCATCGACGTGCTTTGAAAGCTTGATGCCCCCTATCACAATGCAGTCATCCTCATCGGCTATCGCTGGATTCGAAACAATTTCGGCGCCCTGTTGCTCTTTTCGGTTTTTTGCCCTTTCAATGGCCTTTTCCTTGATCTCCCGCAGACCTGCCTCGCTTTTAGCCAGCTCCGAGTCTATATCGGCACGTGCTTCATTCATGACGTCGTTCCTGTACTTTTCCATGAGGCGCGGCTCTATGAACTTTGGCAGAATGTAACCGTTCCCGCCGACGAGCCCGAGGGCCAGCATACCCACTCCAAATACTGCAGTTACCGGTGTAGCGCCGAGCAGAAGGGCTCCTGCAATCGAGACCGCTCCCGGCAGGAATCCGCACATGCATAGCCTGGAGTAGGCATTGTCAGTTCTCTACCTGCTCAGGATGTCGACACGCCCCTTTATATCTGAGTCCATCTGACTCGGATCTTTCAGGCCTTTCTCCACTCTCCTCAGATTGATCAGATCCTTCTGCGCTTTCGCATACTCCGGATCATCGATGAATGAGAGGTCCCGGGTATCGAATGTAATATCATCCGTTTTGCTTTGAGGCCTGATTGCCGGTTTTTCGGTCGTATTCGCGGGTATTGCCGGGCTGCCGATATTGTTCAAAGTCATGATGCACCTCTTCTGTGCTTGTTTTATGATTTTGTCCCTGACAGTGATAATTATAGTGAAGGCAGAGATGACAGACAAGTTCCAACGGCGTTCCAAAAAAGGGAAGGGCCGCTCTGCATCGCAACCGGCCCTTCCTGCATCATCGGCGCATTGGATTATCTGTCGAGAGGCACGAATATCTCTGTCCTGAGGTTCTCAGGCTTCGTGCGGTGAGGATCTCTGTTCAGGTACACTTCGTAGCAGGGTATTTCTCTCAACTTCTCTCCGCTCTCAGGGAGCCAGCCCGAGTAGATGGCTCTGTATGTTTCGTAGAGGTTCTGATGGGGGCCCTTGTGCAGAAAGACCGCATATGTGCCTCCGTCTATTGTCTTCACTCCTATCTCGCCGCTCGGCTTCACAGGACTTTCGATGGTTATGCAGGCCTCGTATCGAATCTTCGATTCTTCGGTTATCTTCGGGTCATCCAGCCCGATACCTATCAGGGTGCTATCTTTGCTCACGAGCTTGTTGGAGTAAGCGTATCTGCATATGGTGCTCCAGGCTTCAGTGGCGGCACTGTCATAGCTCCCTGTCTTTCTCACGTACATTACCTTTTTCTCCGGAACTGTCCTTATTTCAGGCTTCACTTCAAAGATCTCCTTTTTGTTGTTTTGTTGTGACGACAGCGGTGCGCCTGGAAGAAACTCCCTCCTGTACGCCCGGAACTCGAGAGGGCTGCAGTTGAACCGCTTCCTGAAAGCTCTTCCCATGGCTGCCGGCGTCTCATATCCCACGTCAAGAGCTATTCTGGTAACGTCATCCGCTGTGTTGACGAGCTTTGTTGCCGCCCGCTCGATACGGAGCCGCTGCACATACTCTCCAGGGCCTTCACCGACGAATGCGGTGAAGATCCGGTGAAAGTGGAAGGCCGAGAAACAGGCCTCGCGTGCCAGCTCGTCGAGCCTCAGCACCTCTCCCAGATGATCCTGGATGTACAGGAGCGTCTGCTCAATCCTCTCTCTGTATTGCTTTCTTGTTTCTTCCTTTGCTGTCACCATCATCACTCCTCAATTATAACGATGATGCCTCAGGGGAACTATTCCGATCTTGCTGAATCCGGGCCGTCTCATTCAGCTCAGGAACGTTACTCTGCAGGGCTTTTCTGGATTTCTGGAAGAGCACGTCGTGTCATGAGCGCTGCCCATGCACAGCCTGAAATATAATATGTCTCGGAACTTCCTCGGCAGCAGATTCAAGGTGGGACACGCCCACAGCGATAAAAACGAAACCATCAGGAACGAAACCGATTTCACCTTCAATGCAAAGCTCATGGATATCGCCGACGCCAAAATAACACTGAAGATGCATCTCGGCGCTTCGGAAAAGAAGAGCGCCCAGGACAGGGAAGGCTTCATCTGAGGCCGGAAAGGACTGACTTTTTACATATTGTCGGGATAGTCAAAATACCTCACCATCTCCGCGCCTCTCCACCTCTCCCTTTTTGCACTCTCATAGATAACGCCATTTCTGATGAACCTCCTGCCATTGAAGGATTCTGCAGGGCGTTCAAGAATTTTCGAGCATCTGCAGCTTTCCACCTCTTCCCATCACTGGCTGGAAAGCAGTCAAGCCATATCGAAAGGCATCTGCAATGGAGTTCGTCTATTATCTTGTCTCTCTCTCCGCTATAGTCCTCCCTTTCATGCTTGGATGGCTGCTCAAAAAGAAGCTGGGAGTCACATGGAAGCCTTTTCTGGCAGGAGTAGCCACATTCATCGTTTCACAGATTATTCATATACCGTTGCTTCATCTATTCTCGACAGTCCTTTCCAGAGCAGGACAGACCGCTGAATTCATCCAGAAATCAATCGTCTCAATCATACTTTACGCACTGGCCATCGGACTCATGGCAGGTCTCTGTGAAGAGCTTACGCGGTACTTTACATATCGAAAGTGGTACAGAAAAGGCACATGGAAAGATGCTGTTATGCTGGGAGCCGGTCACGGCGGGATTGAATGTGTCTTACTGGTCGGATTCATTGTGCTTTTGACTCTTATCAGGATGCTTGCCATAAGAGACGGAGACATTTCAGGCCTTCCTGTAGCTGGAAGTGAAGGGAGCGCTCTGCAGGAGCAGGCCACGCTATTTTTCAACATTCCTTGGTGGGAGCCCTTCATCGCTCTTCTGGAGCGTGCCTTTGCAATATCAATTCAAATTGCCTTATCTTTAATGGTGATGACCGGTGTGCGAAAGAGAACAGCCCTTCCGGTTATCGCCGCCATTTCTATTCATTCCACCGTGGACTTGCTTGCCGTGTATGCCCTTATGACGAAATGGCCCATATGGGCACTGGAAGGATTCACAGGTATATGTGCCGCCATCTCGGTCATATATGTGCTTTCAATGCGAGGAAAAACTGAGAAGAATGAAATATGCAGGCTTTCCATCTCATTTCCTTATCTGGACATCTCAATGAAAAAAGATACGGTCATAGATGCTCAGGGACTGTCAAAAGCCTTTGACGGCACCACTGCTGTTGAAAATATATCTTTATCAGTAAGAAAGGGTGAAATATTTGGCTTCCTTGGTCCCAATGGCGCAGGAAAGACTACTACAGTGCGCATGCTTTGCGCTCTTGTTGCTCCTTCTGAAGGAAGTGCCATAATCGGAGGATACAGACTCGGCAGAGAGAACGATGAAATACGTCGCATAGTAGGAATCCTTACGGAGACACCAGGACTTTATCCCCGTCTAAGCGCTTACATGAACCTTGACTTCTATGCCCGTCTTTATGAAGTGAAGAACAGAGATGAGCAGATTAAAAAGTATCTATCTCTTCTGGAACTCTGGGAGCGTAAAGATGAGCCTGCCGGCAATTTCTCCAAGGGGATGAGGCAGAAGCTTGCCATAGCGAGAGCCCTTCTCCATGAGCCGTCAATTCTGTTCCTTGATGAGCCGACAGGCCCTCTGGACCCTGAATCGGCCTATGCAGTCAGAGATTTCATAAGTGAGTTGAAGGCTGAAGGAAGGACCATCTTCCTCTGCACACATAACCTGGATGAAGCAGACCGGCTCTGTGACCGCATCGCCATAATTAAAAGACATCTTGTCAGCCTGGACACTCCTGAGTCTTTGAGATCCCACCTCTATGGAAGAAAAGTGCTAATCAGAGGCACTTCGTTCCCGGAGCACTGCAGAGAGCTCATTTCGGATCTTCCCTTCGTTAAAAGTTTTGAAAGTAAGGATAATAAGCTCATTATAGAGCTGGAGGCTCCTGAAAAGAACAACGCTCAGCTTATCAGAAAGCTTGTGGAATGCGGCTCAGAGATCCAGTATGTGGAAAAGATTACCCACAGTCTGGAAGAAGTTTATTTCTCACTTATTGAAAAGGATGGAGAAAGCTCATGAAGGTAAACAAAGAAAGAATCAACGCCCTGATTGACAGAGAGATGAGCGATGTCTGGAAAAACAGGATGATTCTCTCCAGCATGATCTTACTGCCTCTTTTGTTTGTTCTACTGATGACAGGATCGATGTTCGCCATGGTTCGTATTCCTGACGCCAAGTCTCATTCAGACTCTCAGAAAATGTCAATTCCCAGACCGCTGCAGAGCCTTCCAGCGAAATCGGCGCTGCTTGCCACAATAGGCGAGCAGTATCTATTCTACTTTCTCATGATCCCCTGCATGATGCCGCTGGTTATCGCTACAACAAGCATCATCGGAGAAAAGGAGCAGAAAAGCCTGGAGCCTCTCCTTGCGACTCCTCTGACAACGGAAGAGCTCTTTTTAGGCAAGAGTATTGCCGCTATATCAATGCCGGTGATGATTACATGGCTTTCATATGGAGTCTCTGTTTTAATCATAAGCTTTTTCACTCCACGTGAGGTGATTTTCCATCTGACGCGGCCTGCCTGGCTTCTTGCAATGCTCCTCCTCTGCCCTCTCATCGGATGGATTTCTGTGCTGATCGGCCTCATCATATCATCGAGGGTAAATGATTACCGGGTGGCTCAACAACTGGGAAGCATCGTTGTCCTTCCGATTGTCGGATTGAGCATTTTTGTGCTTCTTGGAAAGCTCTATCTGACAGTCACTCATATTCTGATGATTACAATGACAATGCTCACAGTCAGCATTATTGTTCTTCTGACAGCAGTGGAACTGTTTGAGAGGGAGACTATCCTGACACGCTGGAAATAGCAGCCGGGTTGAAGAGCAGCAGGTGAACAACACTGAAGGACAGCAGGGCATACAGTCGCTGTTCACCTGCCCTTCAGCACTTCGTCGAGAAACCAGAGCATATGTCGCCAGGCCTCTTCTGTTTCTTTCCGCTCCTTCACGTCTATGGCAGGATCGTCCAGCCATGGAACATAGACAAGAAATCCGTGGGCGCAGTTAGGATAGAGCCTGAGCTCACACTTTTTGTGCTGAGCTCTCAGTGCCTCTTCAAGCACTTTTCCCTGCAGAGGAGGTACGATGCTGTCCTTCTCTCCCTGCAGTATGAGGACAGGACATGAAAGACCTTTAACCTGTGTAACAGCATTCCTTATGGCGAAAGATTCAGGTTGATCTCCTGGACCGTTACCGTACGTCAATCGGGTGATCCTGTCATTTCCCAGCTTGTTGCTCTTTCTGAGATAATCCCACCATTGATAAATGTCCATTACCCCATAAGCGGCAACGACGGCTTTCAGCTCGCTGCTCCGGGATGCGGCCAGTACGGCTATAAGTGCTCCGTGAGAGGCTCCTGCCACAGCAATCCTGTCTCCATCAACAGTTTCAAGACATTTCAAAATGGGCAGTGCATTCAGAACATCATATACTTCACCTTTGGCGATCTCAACTGTACCTTCCGAGCCGTCTTCACCTCGATAGGATGGGGAAAAGACCACATACCCGGCCTTTGCAAGCCTTATGCAGGACATTCGATGCTCACGGGATATTCCTGTAATGCCGTCGTGACAGAAGATAATACAGGGGAGCTGCTTTTCGCTTTCCGGAGTAAAGAGGAGTCCTTTCACCTTCAACCTGCTGCTCATATAGAGACAGCTCTCCACAGTGACTCCATCTTTGCATGCAACGATCTTTCTTGACAGGAAAGAAGCATTCTTCTTTTCGTCGGCCTCTACGCTGCATGTGATATAGAGAATAATCATTGAAGTGATAGAGAGCATAATGGCTGCTTCCGAAAATGCAGGCCTGATTAATTTCTTCATACAATCACCTCTAACAGCCAGAGTGCCAGATACAGACATTGGAGAGCAACTTATCTGCAGCTCCCGGTAACCAGCGCTATCCTGCCGATATCCCAGTGCTCCGGGCTTTATTGCCATCTCATACTTTTCTTCCTGAAGGTCCTCATCCCTGCCTTCAGCTTTACCTTCAGATCTTATACAAACGCGCATTATAAATTGCACTGTCAAAACTTCTGGAATCATCTATCAACGCTCATTTGGCAATTTAGAATGCTGCAGTTTGTTATGCTGATGAGTATAATCATTTCTTCAACTGCGCTCTATCACGGCAAATATTCGTCTCCGGCACTTCAATCACCTCAACGTCATCCAGATGCACAACTTCAGGCAGGAGAGCCTTTTCATATAATTTCTTTGTATAACCGGAGCAGGGCTGTATTGAGCATTGAAGACTCTGAAAGAATCATATATAATGATTCTTTGGCTTGAATCTGATTGACTTGCAATTCATAAAGTGGCATACTGTTATACAAACACGCATTATAAATTGCACTGTCAAAACTTCTGGAATCATCTATCAACGCTCATTTGGCAATTTAGAATGCTGCAGTTTGTTATACTGGTGAGTATAATGAGACAAATACCGAACGGATATGACATCAGAATTCGACAAGATTCTCTATGAAGGCAGGCGTTACAGCTCTGAGCGCAGATTAGTTCTTTCAATAGCATCTGCAGCATTGAAAGCTATCGATCCGGCTCAGGCGCTTCTAAGACATGTCAATGTTGATGGCGATATTCTCATCGCAGGCGATGCGCACTATGTTCTATCATCATACGAGCACATCTATGTCATAGGTGCAGGCAAGGCCTGTGCGCCAATGGCAGAGGCTCTCGAGGGACTACTGGGCTCAAGAATCACAAAAGGTCATGTAAACATCAGATACGGGAACTCAGGGAATACAAGAAGAATAACCCTCTTCCCTGCCGGCCATCCCATTCCTGATAAAAACTCACTGAAAGGCACTGAACGGATCCTTTCCATTCTGGGTAAATCCACAGAACGTGATCTTGTAATCTGCCTTCTTTCAGGTGGCGCTTCGGCACTGCTTGCCAAGCCTGAAGAAGGGATCTCGCCTGAGGAAATGGCGCGGACCACTGATGCATTACTAAGATGCGGAGCTGCAATTCAGGAGATAAACACTGTAAGAAAACACCTCGATACAGTCAAGGGAGGCAAACTGGCCCGAATGGCCCGGCCCTCTCCTGTGCTCTCTCTTATTCTCTCCGATGTAGTGGGCCATTTCGATCCTCTGCCGTTCATAGCTTCCGGCCCCACAGTTCCGGACTCCTCGTCCTATCAGGATGCACTCGCAGTTCTCTCACGATATCATCTTACAGAGGAGATCCCTGAATCAGTGAGATACCTGCTCACGAGCGGCAGAGATGGCCTGCTTCCAGAAAACCCGGGAGCAGATGATCCTATATTCAAGGGTGTGCAGAATATCATCACAGGCTCCTGCAGAATTGCAGCAGAAGAGATTCTACACGAGGCATCAAAGCAGGGATTGAATACCCTCCTCCTTACAACATCGATACAGGGTGAAGCGAAGGAGACAGCAGCCTTTCTCGTATCAATAGCCAGGGAGATACAGCTGTCCGGCCGGCCTGTCTGCAAGCCTGCAATGCTGGTGGCTGCAGGAGAAACAACAGTCCGCGTGACAGGAAAAGGACTGGGAGGGCGAAACCAGGAGCTTGCCCTCGCCGGTGCGATTCATCTACGGGAGCTCGAAGGGGTGATCGTAACCAGCCTTGCAACCGATGGGAGCGACGGCCCCACTGATGCGGCCGGCGGTATGGCAGACTGCGAGACTTCAGTCCGAGGCGCCAATCTGGGGCTTGACGCTTATGGCATGCTGGATGATAACGACTCATACCGTTATCTGAGTCAGACTCACGACCTCATTGTCACAGGTGCTACAAACAGTAATGTCAACGATCTGTATCTGGTCTATGTGTTCTAAACAAGAAGTTGTGGAAATCCTTTATTTCTGATAGAATTATTCTTGGACAGCCGGAATGTGAATTCCCGACTACCAGCAATGAAAACGAAAAATTAATGAAGAGATTCAGATATACGGCATTAAACTCCAGGGGTGAGACTATCATCAGGGATGTGGAAGCACCTGACGAAGGCTCAGCAATAGCCGCATTGCAGAAGGAAAAACTTAAACTCCTCAATATAAAAGTTGTTGACTGCAAAGAAGATAATCCCAACCCTTCATTCATTCTCAGATTCAGAAACAGTCTTTTTTCATTCTTTGATAAAAATCATAATGGATTTCACAGTCCGGCTCTACCGTGGAACAGGGTCAGCGAGCGGTGCATATTTCTGTTCACCCATCAGCTTGCAACACTTCTCGGTGCAGGAGTGAATGTATCTTCCGGCATGCGGATGATTCTGAAAAGCGAGACAGACAGGAACTTCATCCCAATCCTGAAGGGGCTCGTTGAATCAATGGAAAAAGGAGTGTCAATACATAACTCTTTCAGGAAATATCCGAATGTTTTTTCCATGGCATATTCCGGAATCATCGCTGTTGGAGAATCGTCAGGTAAGCTCCCCTTCATGCTGGAGAAACAGGCCCGTGATCTTGAGAAGCTTTATACCTTCAAAAAGAAGCTGATAGCAAGCCTCACCTACCCTGCAACAGTTCTGGCTTTTTCAATACTGTCGGTACTGCTGATGATGATATACTTTGTTCCTAACTTTACATCCATATACAAAGAGACTCAGTCAAAACTTCCGCTTATAACAACCATTCTGATCGGCTTTGTCAATTATCTCACAGATCCATTTTTCTGGATGACTGTCATTGCAGCGTCTGTAATAATGTATTTTATCATCGGCAGCTATCTTAAAACACCGGTAGGACGGCATTTCATTGACTATCTGGCTCTCAGGCTCCCTATTGTAGGTGAACTGGTCTCATGGAGCATACTTCACTCGATTTTTATGAACCTGGCGTGTATGATGGAATGCGGCATCCACATATGCAAATCACTTGAAATCATCAAGGATATGATGCACAATACGGTGTTCAAAGACTGCCTTTCCGGCATACTGATGTCACTTGATGAAGGATTTACTCTTCACGACTCAGTAAGAGAGCTCCCTCTTTTTCCCCGTTTTGCAAAAGATTTTATCCAGGCAGGGGAGTCTTCCGGAGAGCTGCCTGTGCTGATCCGAAAAGCTGCGTTTATGCTTGAGGAACAGATAAACGATAAACTGGATACTTTCCTTCACATATTCGAGCCGGTTCTTATAGCCATACTTGCCCTGATCGTCGGCACTATCATGATCGCTATTTTTCTTCCAATCAACAACGTGATCAACTCTTTTTCAATATGATCTTCAGTTCATAACAATGTCGCCATTTGCAGTGATTGTTATTATAACTGTCTCGGCGCCGCTTGCCACTGTTATGTCGCCGGTAGTGCAGTAGCAGTACCTCCATTTGGCAGCCTCATCCGATCTCTTTGGTACAAAATAGATAAAATATCCTTCCGGTGACAACGAGACAGGGACAGCCAGATCACGGCTCAGGCTCACTGTTCTCATGGTTCTGAAGCCGACAGGACTGCGTACCGGCCTGATGAGCTCATTGCATCCCACAGGTACAAGCGACAGGATAAATCCGCAGATATCTGCCACAGGACTGTCAATCCGGCATGCAGAGGTCAGAGGGGGCTCCGGAAGGTCTGCGCCGATGTGGTACAGCTCCCACAGTCCATAAGTGCCATCGGCGCCAATAGTTACGCCTGTAGGCAGGCATTGTGAGAAGGCCCTCTGGCGCTGCAGTACGAGATCAGAGTATAGAATCTGAGCTGCATTCCTGCAGGCCCACGCAGTTGTATAGCTTCGATACATTGGCAGCGCCAGGGCGATAAGAAAGCACAGTATGCCCATTGTGACAATAAGCTCAATAATTGTAAAACCTCTCTGTTTTTTCACAGATTCCTCTCTATGAAAGATTTTTCAGGGCCCGAACTCCCACATCGGCATAGTCCCCCGTCGGCATACTGCCGTTGATATGCTGTATGTCAATGAATTGGGATCCTTCAAGTCCCTGGCTACCGTAAGGTCTATCGTAACCAGCCAGGTGTTGGAGTCCTGAGCCGAATAGCTGATGCTCTTTATACCTTCAGTAATGACTGTATTATCGTAGCGTGTAATCCTCCGTAAAGCTCCATTATATTGAGGCTGAAAGATGTAATATACGTGAAGATCTCCGCCAGTGCTGAGATTATCCTCGTTGGCGTAAATATCAGGCACCCACATATACAGAAAATCAGAGGTGGGATTTGATGAGTAAAGGGGATTGTATATCGCATTTGCCCTGGAAAGATCTGATGTGAGCACGTTCAGGATCATACTGGCCTTGACTCTCAATCTTGCCATATCAGCTCCCTTTTTGTAGTAGTTGAGGCAGTTGATGATTGCAGATGATACAAGAGTCATCAGAAGGGCAAAGAGAGCGAGGGTAATGAGTACCTCTATCAGAGTTAAACCTTTTTTTTCATATCTTTTCATTACTCTTCTCCTCATACATATGCAGAAGGTCAGGGCATCCCTATGGGAATAAGTGGACTTGGTGGTGGAAGACAATGCATTGTATTTGATGTTGGAGCGGTACTGCTCATATAGACCGGATAGTGCATCAGCGTCACCACTTCCACTTTTCTGTAATCAGCCCTTCTGCCTGCGCCAGGCACAACAGGCCCGTCAACAACAACCTTCATTGCTATAAGGTACATTGTCTTATCAGGATCCGGCCAGCAGAGAGGTATGAACCATATCTTGATATCAGGCGGGAAAGAGTATGATTCATAGTTGTAGTATGTTACTTCATAACCATATTCATCATCCGGTGCGGTAAAGCCCTGCCGTCCTGAAGGGGAAGACGGAAGAGGCTGATTCGCGCTGCCTGTCTGAAATACTTCCAGCCTTTTCATCTCAATAGCTTTCTGTGCAAGTGCAGCCAGCCGTGCATTGATTCTGCTCTGTGATTGAAATCTCATTCCAGAGGCAATGATCTGAAATGCCGCAAACATAACCAGTGCGGCAATAACTATCGCCACATTCAGTTCAATAAGCGAGAGCCCTCGATGTCTCATCTTCATCGGCAGCCGGTCCCTTTCACCCTGAATCTGCTTCATTGAAGAAACTTAAAAATTAAGGAATCACTGGTTTTCATCGTAATAGCGCAACAGGAATGCTTTTGTCCCGTAGGTTCCGGGAGGACAGGTAAAATGACATTGATCAGGTCTTGCATTGATCTCAATATCAGTAATATCCTGTACCAATGCATATGTCAGAGCGGTAGTCATAACCATACCTGAAAAACAAGTTGACAATCCTCCTGCCAGTGTGATACTGATAATAAGTGAAGTTGGATTCCAGTGAGTCAGGTTATAATCATTTGTGCATTGAATTATAGCCCGGACACACCTCTTTGAGACGCAACTGTTTTTGCTGGTATCGTACACTACACCTGCAGAGCGGACCAGGTATATGTATGAGTAAGGGCAGAGTTCATGGAAGGCGTTGTAATAGCAGTCCACCCTGAATCCGTAGAGATATGCTCCCTCCTGATATACCCACTGGTACACTGTCTTCGGAACGCCAGGTGGAGCCTGGACTCCCTGCCAGTCCATATCCCTGCATAAATGGCAGAGTGCGTAACTGATGCCGGAATCAGCCATCATGAATGCTTTCAGATCGTTCACATCATTGTATGACATCTTCCTCTCGAGAATCTGAAAATTGACGAAAGATGTTGCTATGATGGAAAGGAGAAGCGCCATCAGCATAACCACTATCAGCGCTGCGCCATTCCCGATATTCCTTCTTCCGGTTTTCATCACGCACCTCAATCAATATGGTGGAGCAGATATATAAAGCGGGCCATCCTGTGTAATCTTCTTCTCAAATTCTTCCTGCGCCTTCTTTTTCATTCCAAGCCGCTCATACACTTCTCCAAGCTTCTGGTGTGCCATTCCATTATTGGGCTGCTTCAGCAGGCTCTCCTCCAGAAAGCCTCTTGCCTCGTTGAGAGATCCTTTTTTAATATAAAGCAGTCCAAGGTAATAATAAGGCCCTGGTGAACCTGGTGAAAGAGCCCTGGCAGTCTGCAGAGCCTTAAGAGATTCATCAGGCTGATCGTTTTCCATGTAAAGAGCTCCAAGATACTGGTCCGCCACAAAATTCCTGTCATCCTTCCCGACTGAGGATCTCAGTTTGATCAAAGCTTCATCGCCGCGTCTGCACGATGAGAGTGCTATACAATAATACGCAGTGATACTGGAATCATCCGGATATGATGAGGAAAGCTCTTCAAAGATCTTTCTGCCCTCATCAAACTGTTCTCTATAAAGAGCAATCAGACCCAGGTGAACTTTGAAAAACAGGGAATCACGGGATTTAAGCATTAAATCTGTAAGTTTCTTTTCATCATCAGGGAGTATGGTGAAATTCTTATAACCGGGAAACATCACACTGGCCAGAATTTTAAGAAGATTGCAGTAGTCACGCTCCTGACCTGATGCCTTTGACTCGCATTCCTTGATCATTCTGTATGTATTCCCATTATCACCCTGGCAGGCATAGATAGCCCCCATATAATAAAAAGCTCTGCAGTCTGCATTATTGAATGACACTGCTTTCGAAAGATAATACTTTCCCCGGGTGAAGTCACCTGCACATAAATACTCCTCGCCAAGAAGAGAAAGGGTACGAGGAGATTTCATATTGAAAGCAAGTGCTTTTTTAAAAGAATTGACAGCGCCCTGCCAATTCTTTCCTTTTCTGTATCTGAGCCCTTCATCGAGCAGTCTCGCCGGTGTGTTGAGATAATAAGCTGTTGTCATTATGAGAAGAATTAAAAACGCGGAGGCAAGAACTACAGATCGAGGTGGTTTTTTTACATTCCTGGCAGTCTGAATCAAATTGCTGATCAGGGGCTCCACCCTCTTTCATGACTGAAGCTCGTCATCTAATGCGATATCATTATACTCACAGACTTATGAGATAGCCAGGGTTCTGGATCATACTATTCCAGGAAAATATTATATCATGGATCATATTTTTCGTCCAGAATTATGGTTTACCATAATTCACGAGGTCAAGTATCTGGTTTGGGAATTTTCCTGGCAGCTTGTTTTCCTGAAACAGCGAATGCAGTGATTCAATTATAAAACTGCTGAATCTGTGAATCATCCTGTCTGCACCGCAGAGATACTATCTGAGCTCCGGTATCGGCGCTTCCTCAACCCAGAGCCGGTGAAGGAACTGAAAAAGCTCATCTGTTACAGAGACTTTGTAAGGAGTGGGATTTATCATTCTGAGATGATCTTCTCTCATCTGTGACAGTTGAAGCTTGACATAATCTCTTATTGATGCCAGCGAGAGTGGAGCAAATATTCTTTTTCCGCTGCTCCACACACAATGGTGGAGAGGTACGACTCTCCTGGGTGTTATGTGCACCCTTTTGGTCCCGTCATATGGATGTCTGCATAGAATACGCTTCCCCTCCCGTGGAGCTTCAGCCCCGGCCTCCACAAGCAGATCCAGAAGGGGATACCTTTCTTTTCCGAAAATCCTGTATGCCTCTTTCCGACCAGGTATGGTCACTTTGTTTACATCATCGGATATCTTGATCCTGGGGCGCCCTTTGCACATCACGAGCTTGTATACTCCTCCCAGCGCCGGCTGCTCGTGGCAGGTGACCAGATGTGTGCCAATTCCAAAGACATCGATGCTGTGTCCCTGCTGATTCAGGGCGTGCAGCGTCGCTTCATTGATATCATTACTGGCCACAATCCTGAGAGACTGAAGCGGCAGGTCGAGCTGCTCACCGGTGCAACGGAGCATGTCCCTTGCTGTTCTGGAAAGGTATGCAAGATCGCCTGAATCTATTCTGAAGCCTGCCGGCTTGTATCCCAGACGCATAAGCGCCACTGCCACGCATATGAAGTTGGGAATTCCTGACTTAAGTGTGTTGTATGTATCCACCAGAGCCAGAAAGCTATCAGGGAATGACTGAGCATAAGAGATAAAGGCAGCCAGCTCGCCATCATTCGTATCCTTAAAGTCAAGCTCCTCTCTCACCTTGCAGACATCTGCAGCAAAATCGTGAGTCTTCCCTTCAGGATCAACCAGATTCCTGTTCTGCAGCTCATCAAGACCGGAAAAGGATGATACAAAAGAATGGGCGTGCGTTCCTCCCACAGGAATGCCGTGGAGATTCCCTGCAAGTACATTGCTTGTGCTGTCAAAGCCTCCAATATAGGCATACCGTGATGCTGAAAGCGCTCCATCAGGGCCCTGAGCCCTTCTGAGACCAAATTCCATCAGTGTTTTCGCGCTTCCGGCAGCAAGGCGGAGGCGTGCTGCCTTCGTTGCAACGAGGCTCGAATAGTTCACGAGGTTGAGAAGCGTTGTTTCAAGAAGCTGCACAACAGCAAGCGGTCCTTCGACACGGAGCAGCGGTATGCGGGGAAATGTCATCGTTCCTTCCTGCAGTGAATGGAGCGTAACCTCGCTGCAGTCGACAGATAGAAGCCATTCATAGAACTCAGACTCACAGCCGGGAAGGACAGGCTGCACTCTGTAATCGCCTGAAGGCTCTTCCACAGGCTCCCAGCTCTCCTGTCCTTCAATGTCAGTAACGTGTCTCTGATAGCCACTTCCTGTCTTCCTGATATATCCGGAGTCCAGACCTTCCCTGAAGGATGCCTGTAACTTATCCTGTGATGCAACATAGCCTTCTTTAAGATATCTTATATCATTTTCACTGAATCTGAATGTTGACATGAAGCGCAGTACTTCTTCGAGACCTGCAAAGATTGTAAACTCGCCGCCAAAGGGATTTCGTCGAAAAAAGAGGTCAAATACAGAATCATCCCGATGATGACGGCCCTTCCAGTACGCATAAGCCATGGTAAGCTGATAGAGATCAGTAAGCATCGGACCTACAAGGCTGTTGACAGGATGCATAAATCCTCCTTTAATGTCGTTACGCTGCAAATATATGCAGATCTGTGTCGTAATACTGTAAAATCTTAAATTAGCTACTCATCCCTGCTGCATCTCGTGGTGCAGAGGACCATGACTCATGTCATCTCCCACAGGAGACAGGCAGGACTATCATAGAGGAATGATGGGTTAAATCAATGATGAAAACTCAAGAATGCTATTCATAACTTTTATCTATCTCCATTACCAAGGATTTCGCGGAAATGCCACTCAGACCCTCCTGGGCCACAAACCTGACTCAGCTTTATTCTCAGTTCCTTTTGACAATAATCCTGCAGAGAGGGATCTGCACTCCCATAATGAAGTATGGCAGCGTTCCATCATTCCCACCCTGACCGGACAGGCTAAAGCCGTCTTTACAATGTTTCCATAGAGATTTCGATACATGAAATACAGGAGGAGGTTTTTAAAAAAGGATGTGGAAAAAGGTTTCCTGTAAAGCTTGCCTATCAGCGGAACCCGGGCACAGAATAATATAGATAAAATGTATAAGTTTTCATAAATGCACGAAACCGCTCAGATCGTACAAAAGGAGAACCTGTTATGAATTTTATCACCTTTAATCTACGCATGCTTCTGCTTTCAGCAGTGATTCTTGCAGTGTCAGTTATCTTCACAGCAAGTCCTGCACGCTCAGAACCGATACACATATATACCTCACAGGGCCTGACTTTTGAGACGCCTGTGCTTTTTTCACTGCCATCGAAACTGGGCATCGACGCACAGTCTCTTGTATTTCCAGCGCAGACGAAGCCAGGGAAAGAGAGTTTCGAGATCGTTCTCGTGTCTTTCAGTAAAGCTGCACTGACCCTGCAGAAGATGACAGAGAAAGATCTGGTCGACTACGTGAAGACCACCTTTCTCGGAGGAGGCAATGGTTCAGGAAAGAATAAAACACTCAGACTTATGGGCAAAAACATCATGGGAGAGCTCTGTGAGACTTCCATCCCGAAACCTTCACTGATAGAGGCATATCCTCTGACCCTTAAAGATGGCAGTAAGGCGGTAATTGCCTTCAAATACAGGAAAGACATGGACGCGAGAAAGGCTGAATCCATTGTGAAAAAAGTGGCAGAAACACTGAAGGAATCTGCACAGAGCGGAAAATAAAACAAAGATTCTCTGGCTTGATGCAGGTGCGGGAAAACGACAGAGTTGAATCAATATTTGAATATAGAAGGAGAAGATCATGAAAGAGATGCGGTATTTCATTGCACTAACAGTCCTGACGTGCTTCATAACACTGCTGGCCGGCCCTGCTTCGGCAGAAGAGGGGATGTGGACACTTGACAACCTGCCGCTTAAATATCTGAAAAACAGCTATCACTTCACACCTGAACCCGAGTGGATTGAGCGGGTCCAGAAAGCCAGTGTGCGCTTCAACGATGGCGGAAGCGGGTCATTCATCAGCAGAACAGGTCTCGTGCTGACAAATCATCATGTGGCTGTAGGACAGTTGCAGAAGATGTCCACCGAAACCAAGGACTATGTAAAAGACGGCTTCTATGCACGCACACACGCAGAGGAGATTAAATGCCCGGATCTTGAGCTGAATGTGCTCTGGTCAATGCAGAATGTAACTCCAAGAATAAGGAAGGCTGTCACCGGCCTTTCAGGTGATAAGGCGCTGAGAGCCAGAAAGGCAGAGATTGCAAAGATCGAAAAGGAAAATCTGGACAGGACCAGGCTGCGATCTGATGTCGTCACACTTTATCAGGGTGGTGAATACTGGCTGTACGCCTACAGAAAGTTCAGGGATGTGCGCCTCGTGATAGCCCCGGAAAAGCAGATAGCCTTCTTTGGCGGTAATTCGGATAACTTCACCTATCCCCGCTACGATCTTGATTTTGCCATCTTTCGGGTCTATGAGGAAAACAAACCGGTTAATCCCCAATACTACTTCCCTATCAATGAAAAAGGATCCGGCGAAGGTGAACTTATCTTTGTAAGTGGTCATCCAGGCACGACAAAACGATTCATTACATGTTCGCAGTATCTTTTTAACCGTGACTGCTACTATCCGGCAAACCTGGAACTGATCAAAGGTGTCATCGCTACATTGGATCGCTATTCCAGAAAAGGAGCCGAGGAGCAGCGGAGAGCGGCGACACTTAAATTCGCATTCGAGAATACGCTGAAGGCCTTTGAGGGAGAGTATAAGGGACTCCGCGACAAAGATTTCACCTGCCAGTTCGAGACTCGGGAAAAGAAGCTGAGAGAAGCTGTTCAGACATCACCAGAGCTAAGAAGAGAGGCAGGAAATGCATGGGATAAAATCGCCAACGCCCAGAGAAAAATATCAGCGCGGTATAAGGAGATGACCTATAAGAGACTCAGAGGTTATAAACTTCCGCAGATTGCGCTTTCAATGGTTTTCTTCGTTCAGGAGACAAAAAAGCCTGATGGCGATAGACTCAATGGATATCACGACTCACAGATCGACACGTGGAAATTCATCAACCTCTCCCCTGCCCCTATATACGCAGACCTGGAAGAATGCATCCTGACCTTCTATCTTAAGAAATCAAAGGAAAAACTGGGGGAGCAGAGTGAATTTGTAAAAAAACTGCTGGATGGAAAGTCTCCTGAAGCTCGGGCTCATGAACTTATAGCAGGAACAAAACTGGCAGATCCATCTTTTCGAAGATCGATAATAGATGGCGGCCAGAAGGCACTAAACAGCACTGACGATCCCCTTCTGAAGCTGGCATTATCTTTAGAGCCACAGGTAAGAGAGATACTGAAATGGTCAGAATCGATCAACGACGGTGAGATAATACCAGCCTCGGAAGCCATCGCGCAGGCACGCTTCAAGGTATCTGGCAAGAATGCCTATCCGGATGCTACTTTCACACTCAGACTCGCCTTCGGAAAAGTATGCGGATACCCGATGAACGGCACTATGGCTCCCCCTGTCACGACACTTTACGGTCTTTATGATCGGTATTACAGCTTCAAAGACAGGGAAGACTGGAGGCTCCCGGCCCGGTATCTGGATAGAAAAGCCAGCCTCGATCTCTCGACACCGATGAACTTCGTTAGCCAGGCAGATATTACCGGCGGCAACTCAGGCTCACCGGTGATTAATACCAGTGGTGAGCTGGTAGGATTGATCTTCGACGGAAATATTGAGAGTCTGGCAGGCCGCTTTATTTATTCAGACAAGGCGGATCGCGCCGTAGCAGTTCATTCTGCTGCAATAATGGAAGCGCTCAGAAAACTCTATGATGCGGAAGAGCTTATCCTGGAGCTTATAAATCGCTGAGCATGACATAAGAAGGAGCAAAAATGAAACAGAAGCTGCGCCTGTATGGAGGCATTGCTGTTCTTGCCATTGCCTGGCTGCTTCCATTGCTGGGAATACCTGTATCCAGGACAGACTGGCCTGCAGCAGTTAAAGCTGCAATAATAGGTCTTCTCACATTTGGAGCTCCTGAACTGCTGAGCATCGTAGCTATCATGATACTGGGAAGAGAGAGCTATGAGCTCATTCTGGAGAAGCTCAGGAAGTTCTTCAGAAGCATCCGGCCTACAGGAAAAGTAAGCCGGCTGCGCTACCATATAGGGCTGGCACTGTTTCTGCTCCCTGTAATCCCAACCTACATAATGGGCTATTTCCCAAGCCTGCTGCCGGATGAATCTCCACTTAGGCTGACAGTCAGCATATCATCCGACCTGATGTTCATCATCAGCCTCTTCGTGCTGGGCGGCGATTTCTGGGACAAACTTCGTTCTCTTTTCATCTATGATTCCCGTGCGGTTTTTCCTGAGAAGCAGAATCAAATTGCAGAGATTCCCGGAAACTCGATCAAAACAGGAGATATGAATGATTGTAATTCACGGCTCAATAATCAGAGGTAAGCTCCATCTCTGGGGAGAGACATCAGCACATTCAGATATGCCACGCTGCAATAGTGATTCAAAGCCGGAACTTTCGCCACTGGATCTGGATGGGAATGCACTTCTGCAGATAGTATCACAATGCGGAAGAATCGAAGAGAAGACGCTGGAAAAGCCGGGGATCTTCACTGCGATTCTTCCATCCCGCCAAAAGCCTTATCCTGCTCCTGTTCCTTCGACTCCTTTTCTTGGATCGATAAAGAATGAAGACTCTACAGCACTGCGTCATTGGAGCATCACCGCTCTGCCGATTGATTCACATTCTACTGTTGAATTGCTTTCATTCTGGAGGGGCAGGAAAATGCTCATGCCGGGAGTGATGGCTGGTAAGGATCTCTCATTTCTCTGTGAGCTCACAGCCTTTATCTGCTCTCTCGTAGCGCGGCAGTGCTATATTCCCTCGGTGGAAAAAACTCAAAAGGGATACGAGGCTCGATGGAAGCCTGTCCTTATTGGGGAAGACAGAGCATTCACGGTGAGGTCCAGAGAGCTCATGCCTTCCTCTGTGCGTGCCCTGACCACTTGCGAGGAAGTGCCTGAACAGCCTTATCAGATACAGAAAAGCTTTCTGGAAATACAGCTTGACGCACTTGTACGCGCTTCAAATTATCCCTTGCCTGACAGAAAAGCCAGCAAAAAGTCTGGCTCCTTTCCTTCAGCCCACGACGCCTGGATCCAGGCCCTCAGAGACAGAGAAGCGGAAATCCCTGTTTGCGACAGGGATGGAGAGCAGCTTCTGGAATCATTCAATACCTGGATGGGCTCGCTTCCCTGTAGAACAGAGACTCCCTGGCATCTTTCCTTCAGACTCACAGAGCCTGAAGACAATATCTCACCGTGGTCTCTCGCCTATCTGCTGCAATCCTCACGCGATCCCAGCCTTATCTTCGACCTCTCCAGCCTGTGGGACTCCAGAAGCAACGAAGCTGTCCACCTGAAGAAGGAAGGCTTTGACTGGCACTCCTATCTGGTGGCTGCTCTCGGTGAGGCGACACGTGTCTCAGCTCCGATAGATCGGAGCTGCACCCTGCCGAAGCCCCACAAGGCAGAGATGAATACTGTGGAAGCACATGAGTTTCTCACTTCCGGTGCGGAACTGCTCTCAGCGTGCGGCTTCGGCGTGTTCTTTCCAGGCTGGTGGTCAAGAGGCGGCACAGAGCAGCGAATCAAGGCAAGGGCCCGTGTATCAGCGCCTGAAGTGAAAGCGAGGAGTGGCCTCACTCTTGACAGCCTGGCTGAAGTGCACTGGGAGATTGCAATTGGAGAGGACGTTGTTGACATTGGTGAGCTCGAAAGGCTTGCCACACTTAAAATCCCTTTGGTAAGCATCAGGGGGCAGTGGGTGGAAGTCAGGGGTGAAGAGATTCGCGATGCCATTGCTATTCTGAAGAAAAGAATGCATGAAAGAAAGAGTATCCGAGAAATTCTGGCCATGGCTCTGGGGGCCTCCATGTCAAGTGGAGTGCTGGAAGTCGAAGCTCCCGCCGTGTCAGGATGGATTGAGTCTTTCATCAGTTCACTTACCGGAGACGACGCAGCAAAAGCCGTAGATGAGCCTCAGGGCTTTGCCGGAAAGCTCAGGCCCTACCAGAAAAGGGGACTGGGATGGCTTGCATTCCTGAGGCAGTGGGGACTTGGCGCCTGTCTGGCAGATGACATGGGACTGGGAAAGACTGTTCAGACACTCGCTCTGCTGCAGAAGGATCTGAAGAACGGCTTTGAAAGACCGGTCCTCCTCATCTGCCCCACATCGGTAATATCCAACTGGATGAAAGAAGCCTTACGTTTCACACCGGATCTATCAACAGTAATATACCACGGAGCCGAGAGAAAAAAGAAGGCTGGCCTCTCCGAAGAAGCAGAGAAGCACCATCTCGTCATCAGCTCATACAGCCTTCTGCAGCGTGATTTCGAGAGCTTCAACAGAATACAGTGGGGTGGAATCATACTCGATGAAGCTCAGAACATAAAGAATCACGGCACAAAAAGTGCAAGAGCTGCAAGGTCCCTCTCTGCCGGATATCGGATCGCCCTTACAGGAACTCCTGTGGAAAACAGTGTCAGCGACCTCTGGTCTATCATGGAATTCCTGAATCCAGGCTTCCTGGGGAATCACCAGCAGTTCAGAGAGCACTTTCTCGTTCCTATCCAGGTCCTGAACGACAGGATTGCAGAGGAGAAACTCTCGAAACTGACAGCGCCTTTCGTACTGAGACGCCTCAAGACTGACAGAACCATCATCGATGATCTCCCTATGAAGGTAGAGACAAAGGTATACTGCAACCTTACAAAAGAGCAGGCGTCACTCTATGCAGCGGTGCTGAAGGAGCTGGAGGTCACTATTTCTGAAAGTGAAGGCATTGAGCGAAAGGGGCAGATCCTGGCGCTGATAATGAAGCTCAAGCAGATATGCAACCATCCCGCCCACTTTCTGAAAGACGGATCGTCGCTCGGCTGCCGTTCAGGGAAGCTCAGCCGTCTCTCCGAAATACTTGACGAGACATCTTCAGTCGGAGACCGGTCACTCATCTTCACCCAGTTCGCCGAAATGGGCGAGATGCTTAAAACCTTTCTGGAAGAGCAGTATGGTGAGGAAGTGCTCTTCCTGCACGGCAGTGTATCGAGAGCCAGGCGCGACGAAATGATCAGGCGCTTTCAGGACGATGAAAAGGGGCCTCTTCACTTCATACTCTCTCTGAAGGCGGGGGGCACCGGCCTCAACCTGACAAGGGCAAACCACGTATTTCACTTTGACCGGTGGTGGAACCCTGCCGTGGAAAACCAGGCAACGGACCGGGCTTTCCGGATCGGCCAGATCCGCACGGTGGAAGTCCACAAGTTCATCTGCGCAGGAACATTTGAAGAAAAGCTCGATGAGATACTGGAGAACAAGCAGGAACTGGCAGAGCGTGTCGTCGGGCAGGGAGAAGGATGGATCACCGAGCTTTCTACAAAAGAGCTCAAGAATATAATGGCTCTCCGGTCCACGGCTTATCAGCAATAACAGATGTCCTGAAAGGCAGGCTTACCATGGGATACAGAGATTACTGGAACTATTACAAACCTGCACGCCCCATAGAAGTAAAGGGAGGTATAAAAGCACAATCTCGGTCAGGAGGTTTTGGGGAGAGCTGGTGGGCAAAGCGGTGGATCGATGTGCTGGAAAGTTTTCATATGGGACCTCGCCTGGGACGGGGAAGAAGCTATGCCAGAAAAGGTCAGGTAATCTCAATAAACATTGAAAAAGGCTCCATTACCGCAGCAGTTCAGGGCTCCAGGCCAAGACCCTACCATGTTGAGATGAAGGTTAAAACCCTTTCCCAGGCAGTGAAAAAGAAACTGCTGAAACAAATTGGAGAATCGATTCTCTTCGCGGTAAAGCTTAATGCCGGGGAGATGCCGAAAGAGCTGGAAGAGACCTTTCTTACTGCCGGCTTACCTCTTTTCCCGCAGAAATACGGCGAGATTAAGACAGACTGCTCGTGCCCCGATTGGTCAGATCCCTGCAAGCACATTGCTGCAGTATGTTATCTTCTTGCTGAGGAGTTTGACAGAGATCCCTTTCTGATTGTAAAGCTGCGCGGTCTGGAGCGCGATGAGCTCTTATCTGCTGCAGGCACTCCGGCGAGTCTGCTTCTGCAGAATCATGCAGCATTCCGGGATGACAGCATAATACCGCTCTCGAGTGACACTGAAGTATTCTGGGGGGCAGTAGAAGAGACCCTTACCTTCGGGAACTTCGGGACCTCCGCTTCTTCGGCTCCAGCGCTTACCTTGCGGCGTCTGGGGAAATTCCCCTTCTGGCGCGGCAATGAGAACCTCATTGATGTCATGGACTCTGTCTACCGCAACGCCAGTGCCTCTGCCCTGGAGATGCTGGCTGGAAGAGATAAGGAGGAGAGCAGTTCTGACGATGAACACTATAAAAACAGGGGGAAAAAGCCTCTTCGGACAGGCAGTGTGACGAGACTCAACAAGATTGTTAAGAGAAAGCCGAAAAAGTCGGTAATCACTGCAGAGATCATACATCCGGTGGAGACTGAAAAGCGAAAGCCTGGAAGACCGAAGCGCCGTAATGGATGAAAGGAGAATACCATGCAGTTCATAGCCTGTGGCGGAGGAAACGAGGTGGGAGCAAGCTGCTACCTGCTCAAATCAGGAGGAAGAAACTACCTGATAGATGCTGGAATCCGCATGGGAGGCAAAGAGGCAGACCGCCTTCCTGATCTCTCACAATTGCAGGAACAGGGAGGTATTCACTGTATCATCATCACTCATGCACATCTCGATCATATAGGAGCCCTGCCTCTCATTCACACTGCATTTCCCGATGCACCGATATACTGCACGCCTCCAACGCGCATGCTGATGCAGGTCCTTCTCTTCGACGCGATAAAGGTTATGACTTCCAGATGGGAAAAAGAACAGGAGGTGCTGCTCTACCCCCATGACGCTGTTACCGCTATGCTCTCTGCAGTTAAAGAGCTACCGTGCAGACAGAAGCTCTTCATAGACGATCACTCCACCGTTGAATTCTATCCTGCAGGTCATATACTGGGAGCCGCCATGGCGCAGATCAGAACAAAGGAGGGAACAGCACTTTTCACCGGCGACTTTTCACTGCTTCCTCAGCGCACCATCGAAGGTGCATTCCTGCCACGAAGCCATCCACACCTGCTTGTCAGTGAATCAACATACGGCACTCAGCTTCACGCAAACAGAACCATAGAGGAGAACAGGCTAATAGAGTCTGTTGCAGCAGTATTGCAGAGGAAAGGCAAGGTGCTTGTGCCGGCCTTTTCGCTTGGGAGAGCTCAGGAAGTACTGCTCATCATTAAAGAGGCCCGACGGAAAGGCCTTATTCCTGACTGCCCCCTCTATGCAGACGGTATGGTGAAGAATGTCTGTGCCATCTATGGCGCTTTTCACGAGCACCTCGCCAGACCGCTTCAGAAATGTGCGCGACGCGGCGAATCACTCTTTTTCAACCAGGAAAGGAATGAAATCGCCGTTGAGAGCAAAGACCGCCAGGCCGTTGCAGACGGGCCTCCCTGTGTCATAGTATCGAGCTCAGGGATGCTTACCGGCGGCCCTTCAGTCTTTTACGCAAAAGCACTGGCAGGAGATGAAAAAAATGCCCTGTTTCTAACCGGTTATCAGGATGAAGAGAGCCCGGGAAGAAGACTGATGGAGCTTGTTGATGTGAAAGATGAGCGAAGGCTCTTACTTGATGGCGATTCAGTTGAGATGAAATGTTCGGTCGGAAAGTATTCCCTGTCTGCCCACGCCGATGGAGGGCAGATTGCCGCTCTGATCGCAAATCTCTCGCCTGCTGATGTTGTGCTCGTCCACGGTGATGATAACGCCCGTTACAGCCTGGCAAAGCAGATATCGGGGAAAAGCGCTGTTCACGTGCCGCTGAACGGAGATTCCCTGCTGATGTCATACAAGGTATACCGAGGCGTTAAAGTTGAAAAGCCTCAGCCTCTGGCTCCGGGAAAACCCGTTGACAGAGAATCGGTTGAAATGCTGCGGGAGCATATTCTTACAGGTTCAAATCCAGACCGCCTTTTCTCCCTGCAGGATCTGGCACAGCTCCTCTGCGGTGAAGAGAGAGAAATTGCGGTTCTAGAGCAGCTCAGAAATGTCATCGAGAGGGAAGCGGGGCTCTTCGTGAAAGATACGAAAAGACCTTTCCTCTTCCGCGCTGCAGCGAGAGCGGAAGGCGCCGGGAGGCTTGAGATGAATGCTGCATTTGCCGCTGTCGACCGCATCTTCAGAGACTGTCACGATCTCTATCGCCGGGGCGCAAATGTTGAATCTCATCAGCTCGTGCTGTATTTCAACTTCCCTGTAGTTGCCGAAAAGCGCTTCGAAAAAGAGCTGAAGGAGCTGGCTGTTGAATCAGGATGGGAAGTGATAATCAATCCAGCCACCAACAGCGGTATTCTAATTGAAAAGGCCATCAAGCTATTCCCTGAGAGAGTGCTTGTCAAGAATCCATCTTTATACAATGAAGAACGCTATGTCAAGGTGAAGGTAAGAGCAGGCACTGTAGACGATAATTCCAGGGAAGAGAAAGCCGCGCGATTTCTGGAGCTCACAGGCTACAGACTCGTCTTCGAAGAGGCTGCCTCCTCCCTGCCATTACCACAGAAAAATACCTTCATAGACGGAAGAATGGAGCAGAACCTAACCTTCAGTCTCATCAGGGAGGCCTTCACGGGGACAACAGTGCAGCGCACGAGCCTCAAGAAAAAATCTTCAGGCGAGCCGTATCTTGAAGTTTCATTCATATCCCCGCAGATTGGCGAGCGTTTCAGAGAGACCCTTGAAAGGCTCTCTGCTGAAACAGGCTGGGAGATCTCCATAAATACTGAGCCAAATCAGCATCTAATCAAAGAGAAGGCTCGCACGCTTACTCCATCCTCCTGGGGAGTGAAAAAAGAACCGGGCTTCTTCGGAAAGGAACGGCAGGTCAGGGTAAGAGTCCCGGTATTGCCGCCTGATGACGAAATATCGAGAGTATCAAGACAGCTTGAAGATGAAACAGGCTTCGAGCTCAGAGTGATGCTGGACTGAGCAGGAACTCAGTTTACCGCATTCATAACTGTAATAATCGATCCTCGTCTGACAGGATCTCCTTGTCAATGCAGAGATTTTGGTCGTGGCTTCCAGGGCTGCTTCATCTTTTTTTCCGAGCTTCCCGGTATATGCTCCCAGCTCCACCGGTGTGGAGGGAAAGGTTTTCTGGCGCAGAATCTTACCATTAATATCAATCTCACAGCATTGTTGGCTGATAGATGAGGCACCCTCGTCAATTATGCATGTAGTCCGGTGCGTACACCTGGTAGGGGGGATTTAATCCTCTTTTTGAGTTCACATCATTAATTATTGAATTAAGGTTGTTGGGATTCTTTTGATATTCAGAGACTATTGTCAATGGATTGTTTGTCATCATCTGCGAATCTTCATTGATATCTGCAGGATTTCCGTTATTATAACCACAGCCGATATAGATAACACCGGTCTTTTTCAGCGCTTCAATATCCTCAGGCTTCAGATCTGCGGAAAAACAGCTATCCATCACTATCATCTTGGTCTTCAACGTCCCATCCTTCTTTGCATCTTCAATTGATTTGATGAGATCAGAGACGCTCATCTCGTCATAGTAGGAACCGTATCCATACCAGTCTCTACCTTCGAGTCGTGAGAAATTCAGGTCCTGGTCACGGCCGCCGTGGGCTCTTAAGATTATGTAGTCCGATGTTTCCAGAGAATCCTTGAAGGCCTGTCTGAACTGATCTGGCTTTGTGAGATCGTAGTTATCCTTTGTCCAGTCATCCGGATTGTCATATTCAACACTGAACCCTTTGAGCCGCTCGTCCATCTTGTCCTGATCAAATCCGCCGGCTCCATCGGCACAGAGTATGGCCACATTTCCCCTGCTGTTTCCATTGTTTTCTACTGTCGTGGCGACCTGACCGGCATTGTTGAGCTGCACGGAGCCCATGGGACAGTCCTGAAAAAGCTCCGGTGACCGGGCAAGTGTGTCCGAGGGGATGAACATGTCTTTAAAGAAGTGTTCTTCTCCGGATATGCTCTCGGCACTGATAAGTTTATTCATGGCAGCAAAGTGAAACTGAGATGTCTCCCCTGTAAGGTCACGATAACCGAATCTGTTGGTATTCAATGTGTTCTGTGTCATCCTCTCCTCCTTATCCTGTCCTTTTCTTCAGTATACATCTCTGAGCTCGAGGGATCATGTATGTTTAGGAACATTTTTTGTTACACTTTTATTGATAAAGTGTAAATATTTTTGTTTCTCTCCGACACTTCCACAGACTCCTCTACAAAGTCTGTCACATATGGCACCGGTGGCAGGGAACCGCCATTGTGGAGCTTCAAGCCGTGCAAAGTTCTTACACAGGGAACAACCAGGAGTCGTCAAATGAATTGACGGTTGACGAACCGTCCTATACTGTGTGTGCCGTCCGCTTCTATCCGAACCAACATCCCAGGCCTATCCGGTGCCGGCTCGTAATGAGGAAACGGAAAAACGCTGTCATCATCCATTTGTTGATCATGCAACGCCATGGTATAATGAAAGAGAGGTGATATACTATGGAAGCTATCAGGAAAGACATCAAGTTCACATATCAAGAATATCGTCACCTTCCTGAAGACAAACGCTATGAACTGATAGAAGGAGAGCTCTATATGACGCCATCACCGCAGGAAGCCCATCAGAGGTTCTCATGGAGGCTCCAGTTCCAGCTTGGAAAATTCATTGAAGAGAAGAATCTGGGATACATTTATTGTGCGCCGATGGATGTGTATCTTTCCGAATTCAATGTCGTTCAGCCCGATCTGATGTTCATAGCCCTGGAAAGAAAAGGGATAATCAAAAAAGAGTTCATTCAGGGAGCTCCAGACCTGGTAGTAGAGATTCTCTCTCCCAGCACCGCATCACGGGATCAGATCATGAAAAAACAACTTTACGGCAAATATGGTGTCATTGAGTACTGGATTGTAGACCCTGAGGCGAAAACAATAGAAATACTCACCCAGGGGGACACCGGTCTTGAAACACTGCGAGTCTTCAACGAGAAAATGATCCTCGAGACACCTCTCCTCCCTGGCTTCACCCTTCAGGTTGCCTATGTTTTCCGGGAGTTATAGCAGGAATAATGGTGACAGACTCCTTTTCTCCCAGGAAAAAATCAGTCCACCATGTTACCACGAATGACAGCATAACACACGCGTGAAAAACATACACCGATGCTCAGTTACATGCCTCAACCTTTCAATACCCCGGGAATTGCATTTTGTAACAAATAGTTAACAAGAAAGGAGCATTTCATGTGATCTTCATCACATACAGTAGCACAATTCCCTGATATAATGATATAAATTACATGTAGACGACAGGCATTATCGCAATGGATAAAGAAAAACCAGATCTTTTCTGTCCTGGCGCATGGAGAGAACAGGAGATGGAGCGCCTGCTTACCGAAGGGCCTGCAGATATCTCCTTCAATGAGAGAGAGCTCCGCACTGTGCTTCCCTCAACTGCGCGGCGCTGCTTCCACAGAGATGAGATTATATTCCTCCAGGGAGAGAGAGGCGATTCGCTCTTCATCATACTTTCTGGAAAGGTAAAGGTCATCTCCCAGTCCGACGACGGGAAAGAAGTAATCCTGGCTATTCTGGGGAAGGACGAGATCTTCGGGGAAATGGCTCTGCTCGATGGAAGAGCGCGATGTGCGACAGTTATCGCTCTTGCCGATACAGAAACTCTTGTACTCGGTGAAGATCACTTCAGGATGCTCTTCATTACGACTCCTGATTTCTTCATGAAAATCGTCAGGCTCTTCCTCTTCAGGATCCGCTCCGCCAACACTCAGATTGAGCATCTTGCATTCTGCTCTGTACGGGAGCGCCTGATACAGATGCTTCTCTTCTGGGCGGAAGAAAGAGGCGTGAAGAGTCCGGCTGGCACATCCTATACACTTCCTTACAGCAAAACCGACATTTCATCTCTCATCGGCACATCAAGGGAAAGCGTCTCCAGAACCCTCAAGGAGCTTGTCGAGATGGAGCTTATTCAGATTGAAAGACGCGATATACTGATAAAAAACACCGCCGGCCTCCTCTCACATTGCAGAAGCGATGACGGAAGAGGCAGAAAAAATCACTGTGCCGCATAATCGAACGTGAATGACAGCACTCAGAGGCTTCCCGGATAAGTAATCGGCCCTCCCTGGTTTTCCACGATTTCTCCAGTTTCTGTCCCTGCTTTCCTTCATACTGACCACGCAAAATAACAGTATCTGAAAATAATATTCCTGGATGATGTGGATTTTGCTCTTGATCATAAGAAGGGGGAGTTCGAAAAGAGCAGAATAGAGGATTTACGATGGATACACTGCTTTACCTTTTTGCCATTATTATCATGCTAATTCTCTTTACCTATTCAACGCTGATCTGGACTGTAATGAGTGTGAGGCTTAAAAGGGGCAAATGTGAAGAGATCAGATCGGAAGAGCTTCCGGAATACATGAAAATACTTTTCGGGGACTATCAGAAAAAGCTCTCCAAACTCGGTTTTGAGCATTCACACTACCAGCGCTATGATCTTCCCATAGTAAACGAGTACTCCCTGAAGTATGCATCGGTTATGGTGAATATGGAGAGGAAAACTTATGCCCTCATAATTCCCTCAGATCTTCCTGAGCCTGGCGGCGTCTGTAATATCGAATTCCTGACTCTTTTCACCGATGGAACAAGGCTCATGACGATGAACAATATCCAACACCGCCTTGTAGGCACTTTTCCTGACAGCCTGATATTTGATCCATATGCCGAGACGATAGAGATTCAGTGGAGTGCCCATCTGAAAAATCTCGAAGGCTCTTCTCTGACAGTCAGGGCAGATATGCTGTCTCCGGAAGATTTTGTCTCAGATAGTAACACCTTTATGAACAAGTATATCGATGCTCTCGAATCAAAGCGTGAGATCACCAGAGAAGATGAAGGTATGACATACAGGATAAACACATCCTTCGCACTCTCACTTGCGCGGAAGCTGATGTCAGGCGAGCAGAAATCTGCAGAACTGAGAAAAAGGATGCAGAAACACGGAAATCTGAACTCATATGAAGTGCCGCCTGATCTGGAAGTGGAGAGCTATAACCGCATGGCCTTCTCCCTGTCGCATGGGAAGAGAATGGGATGGCTGGGCAAGTTTCTTCTTCTTGCCGTTACGATGATGCTGTTTGCAATTTCCTTCGGGTATCTGACAAAGATTGAAGGGCTCATCATAATAATCGCAGTTCTGCTTCTGCATGAACTGGGACACGTGGCCGGGATGCATCTCTTCAGATACAGGGATGTCAAAATACTCTTTCTCCCCTTCCTGGGGGCAGCCACCATGGGTTCACGCCGAAACGCGAAGCCCCATGAAAGAGTAATCATAAGCTTTCTCGGCCCCACACCCGGTATTCTGGCAGGCGTGGCACTCTACCTTTTCATTCCGGATCTCTCCGGGTACCTGAAAGAAACTGCCGTGATGCTCCTTATACTGAACTATCTTAACCTGCTTCCCATAATGCCTCTGGATGGAGGCCAGATCCTCAACGTCTTCATGGCGCGCTTTCCACACGTGCAGATCATATTCCAGTGCATAAGCTCACTGATACTGGCTCTGGTTTTCGGAGTGCTCCTCAACAACAGCTTTTTCACATTTCTGGGCTTCCTGCTCTTTTTCAGCGCCATATCATCCTTACCTGTATGCGCCCTGCAGAGAAGGCTTCGTGAAAACATGAAACGGTTTGGTGAAAACTTCTCTGAAAACAGCCTGATCCGCGAAGTATTCATACTGCTCAAGGAAAAGCCTTTCAACACCTCACCATTTACAAGGAAGTTTCAGGTTACAAAATCGATAGTTGAAAGCTATTCTGCCGTAACACCTTCCATATTGCTCATAATGGGAGGAACGATCTTCTATATCGCTCTTTTTGCAGTGCCTCTGATACTCTGCCTCGTGTCCATGTTTCTAAGACAGATGCACTGATATATAAGTTCACCGCAGATCATTATAAGGAGATGAGAATTCACAATGCTTACAGGGAAACTGAAGAATGAACAGATTAAGGACTCGGAAAAAGGGCACGCCAGCACATACAGCGGCCGGTATTTCAGAGAGAGCGTCCCGAAATATGAGATTCCGGAGAATGGAATGCCCTCAAACGCCGCATATCAGCTGATCCACGACGAGCTTTCCATTGATGCAAACCCTGCTCTGAACCTCTCCAGCTTTGTCACCACCTGGATGGAGCCGGAGGCAGAAAAGCTCATCATGGAGAATCTGAACGTAAACTTCATAGACAGCGACATGTATCCCCAGTCACAGATCATCCACGAGCGCTGTGTCAACATGATCGCAAGGCTGTTCAATTCACCGGAAAATTGTGATACCATAGGCACTGCCACACTCGGCTCCTCAGAAGCGGTGATGCTGGCCGGACTCGCCCATAAGTGGAAATGGCGCGCCAGACAGATCGCTGCAGGGAAGTCTCATGACAGGCCCAATCTGGTTTGTGGAGCCGATGTGCAGGTTTGCTGGGATAAATTCGCCCGTTATTTCGATGTGGATATGCGCATCATCCCTATGGAAAAAGACTGTTATGTCCTGAAAACAGAAAAGGCAGCCGAGGTAATTGACGAAAACACCATACTTGTGGTAGGAGTACTTGGCACCACTTTTACCGGCCAGTCCGATCCACTCAAAGAGCTGAACGATCTTCTTATCTCCATCAAAGAAGAGAATGGCTGGGATATCCCTCTTCATATAGACGGCGCCAGCGGCGCTTTTGTGGTGCCTTTCGTCGAACCTGAGCTGCTGTGGGACTTCAGACTCTCACAGGTGAAATCGATAAACGCCTCAGGGCATAAATACGGCCTTGTCTATCCAGGCATTGGATGGCTTCTTTTCAGAGATCGATCCGATTTCCCGAATGAGCTCGTCTTTGACGTAAACTATCTAGGCGGCACGATGCCCACCTTCACCCTGAACTTTTCCAGGGGGAGCGCACCGATTATCGCCCAGTACTATAACTTCCTACGCCTCGGCAGGAAAGGATACACTGAGATCATGTCCAACCTGCACGCCAATACCGGATATCTTACAGATCAACTTATGAAGACAGATAATTTTGAGCTGGTAGGCAGGAAGATCTGTATCCCGGCAGTTACGCTGAGTCTTAAAGAAAGCATCACCAACTACACTGTATATGATATATCTGACAGACTGCGGGAACGCGGATGGATCGTTTCGGCCTACACACTTCCACCGAATGCACAGGATGTCTCCGTTCTGCGTATTGTCGTCAGGGAGCACTTCAGCCGTGATATGGTTGACATACTGTTGAAAGACATTCAGAAGGCGGTTTCGAAGCTGGAAATTCAGCAGGCAACCCCCAGAACTCACCGTGTGATAAAACGTCATCATCGTCACTGTTAGGAGGAAAGAATGGACTTCTGGGCAATCTTTGCCAATACATTTTTATCTCTTTACCCCATCATCAACCCTGTAGGTATGGCACCTGTCTTCATGGCAATGACCAGAACTTTCTCTGCAGAGGTGCGCCATCGCATGGCGGTGAAAGTCTCATTTTACAGCTTCATGCTCCTGATTGGCTCCCTGTTGGGTGGCAGCGCCATTCTACATTTTTTTGGCCTCTCCATTGGCATCATCAGAATTGCCGGGGGACTGATCGTCTTTCATTCAGCGTGGGAAATGCTGAACGCCGAGCCAAAGCTCTCAACTGATGAAACACATGAATCTCTGGCAAAGGCGCAGGAAATGGCCTTTTTCCCACTCACAATGCCCATTACAGTGGGGGCAGGGAGTATTGCAATCTCCATTGCCATCTCGTCCCAGATGGGCCATTTTCTCTCGCTGCCGGCCGCAGTGAACCACCTGGCTGCAGTATCAGCTATGCTGGTGCTGGCGTTGAACATATATATCTGTTATCGTTATTCAGACTGGCTCTGCAGCAAACTTGGCAAAGTGGGATCAAATGTGGTTACCAAGCTCTCTGCCTTTATCCTGCTGGCTGTGGGGGTGGGGATCGTCTGGGATGGGCTCAGACTGCTCCTGCACCTCAAAATCTGAATCGACAATTGATTTTTATTTGTAATTATGCGAAAATTTATAAAGAGTGAAGATCGGCTTACAAAACGGCAGGTGGGGAATATGAGCAGCACAAAAGTCTGGCAGCACGCCATCAGATTCTCTCGTCTCAGAGGCTTCTCCCTTGCCATGACGTTGGTCTTCACGGTCATACTTCTCCTCATTGGCATCGTCATAACAGGCCTCACGACCATGCAGAGCCGGTACTCGCTGGAGAGAAACAGCGATATCACAACCAGGCAGGCAGCAGTGGCAGGCGTGAACAAGGTTCAGCAGGTACTGGCCCGTCTGGATGACCTGAACGCTGCCGGCACAGCAGTAGGCAATCTGAATGGCTTTCTGCCGGACACAGGCGCTTTTTACTGCATAAGATTACTGACACCGATCAACTCGAACACCATCGTTGAAAACATTGAAATAGAATCTCACGGTTTTTTCAGAAGAGACGCATCCAGGAGCATCTTTGACACTGCCAACCGCAGCTTTGAGAAGGTTATCCGGATGGCCTTCATTATAAAAGATCCCAGGAGGGCCATCTCGACTGACGGCAACGGCAGGCCAGTGAATTTCGGAGGTCTGGATTCATATTTAGACTCTTCCAATACTGAAAATAAAACAGTTTTCCAATCTCTTAAAACCCGTATAACTGCAGTGCGCAATTCATATCATCCGGATTTCAGTTATTACAAAGTCTTTGTCAGCAATACAGATATTCACGGCAACATAGGCACTGACTTACTTCCTGAGACAGATAATTACCCTGAACAGACACCGGTTCTTCTGACAAGTGTCCGTGTGCTTAAGCAGAGCAGTGAGACTGACTGGAGCAAACAGACGGTGAATGTGCACATACCTGCAAATAAATCAGGATTACTCAATGCAAAGATAATACCTAACAGCATCAATCCAGACAACCCTCAGACAGTTAATGAGAAAAAAATGAAAGATTACAGTACATTGGAAATCCCTGAAACAAAGAGTAAACATACCCAGATTTCTGATACCGATCTGATAATCAATCATAGTGATCCCGCTTTTCACTACGTAACAGGAATAGGAAACTCAAGCTATGAAAGAATTGAACTGAATGGCAATGTGACACTTAAACTGAGAGGTGGTATCCGTTACGTCGATACCTTCATTGCATCGTCCACCGGCAGTCCTGTCATTCTGGATTCATCTCTTCTGAATGATCCTGAAAACCCCGCAGTGTTCGTGATAAATAAGAGACTCGAGCTCAATAACGTCCATATTAATGTGAATTCAAATGCAGCTCCTGACCCGGATATCACTTCATCACAGGAACTGAAGCATCCAAGCTGTATTTTCTTCTACATCAATGAAAAATTTACAGAAGGCGGTATGACAAGATACTGCTCTGCAGTCATCGCCAACTCAGAATGCAACTGTACTTTTGCCGGCAAGGCCGATGTATTCATTGGCAGTACCGGTTCCAAAAGGTGCCTTATAAAAGGCTCTGTGACAGGAAATACTGTTACAGTGGCAGGCGCCGGCAGTGCCACAGACTGCTGCAAGGTGGAATACCGGTATGGTTATGCCAGAAGAATACCGGTGCTCAGCACCTGGGAGGAGTTATAGCGGCATAGCAAAGAAGTCTCAGTTAAATTCCATCCTGGATCCATGAACCTCAGGAGATAATGACAGAACATACTCTGGCTCAGAATCGTGAGAAAGCTGAAGCGCCATCGCTCAACAGGTATTGTTACGAGATACGCGATCTCAGGAACCGCTTAGTCAAAGGAAACCTGGAAGCCGCAAATCTCCAGGAAGCGGTGAGAAAGCTTGAGCGGATCTCGCAGTCTATCATCATCATTGAAAAATCACACCCTCCCCTGCCGATGTCCTATCGCAGGTGGAACCCCACCGGCCTCATGATGCTGTTCAGGGAGATATCAATTATGGCCGGAAGCGGCTTGACCATTCAGCGCTCCATTGATGTGCTGCGTAATCAATCGGAGGATAAAGGTATCAAAGAGGTACTCTTCTCAATCCAGAAAGCCATAGAAGAGGGAAAAACCTTTTCGGAGGCGCTGCGGCAGTTTCCCAGGGTTTTTTCAAAGTTCCACATCGCACTTATCAGAGCATCTGAAGAAGGAGGGTTTCTGGAGAAAAGCATAGACTATCTGGCTTCTGTAATGGAGCGCGAGATCAGGCTTACACAGAAAATCAGGGCCGCCGGCCTCTACCCCGCCATCGTCTTCTCCATAGGAGCCATTGGACTGGCCCTTATGCTGATCTTTATCGTTCCTCAACTGGAGATGCTCATAAAAGATCTGGAAGTGCCCCTCCCTTTCTATACTGAAATTGTTATGAATGTTTCAGGCGATCTGCGCAAATACTACATATTCGTGCCCCTTATTCTCATGCTCTTTTATGCTGTTCCCAGGATAACAGGCTTCTTTGGAGGAACCTCTTACGGTAAATTCATAAAGGAGCGATTCCTGAAAACCATACCTGTAATAGGGCCGCTCATAATCAAGTCGATTATAACCCATGCCCTTATTGTGCTTTCAGCACTTACCCGTTCAGGCGTAAAGATCACACAGGCTCTGGAACTGGCTGCTGAGACCTGTGACAATCATCTGATTGGAGGTGCCCTGCAGAACGTGTCCGCCTCGGTGAAGGAAGGCGCCACGGTAGCAGATGGGATGAGGCGCTATCCCAATCTTTTCTCACAGATGATGATAGCCATGGTGATGGTTGGAGAGGAATCTGGTGAGCTTCCCGATGCATTTCAAAAAACGGCACAGATCTATGAGATAGAGCTGGAAGCAGCGATGGAAAGCTTCACCAGGATGATAGAGCCTCTCGCTGTCGGTCTGCTGGGCGTGATGATTGGTATAATGCTTCTTTCTTTCTTTGTACCCATTTATTCAGCTCTCAATTCAATATGAACGTGAAATCAAGGAGCAACTGATGAGAACCGGAGCGCAGGGCTTTACCATACTGGAGACGGTAATTGCCATGCTTATTCTGACTTTTGTCATCTTCTCACTCGGAATTCTGATCCCTCTCTCACAGACCAGGATCCGCAATACATCTCATCGGGATATGGCTTTTACCATAGCCGATGCAGTGTTGGAGCAGATGCAGACGATCTACTGGGATAGAATCATCAAAAACAGCATCTATATCGGCAACAGGAGATTTTTTGATTCAGAAAATCAGAGTATCCCGGAAGACCTGTATGATACACCGGTCAACGGCTATCCCCCCTCACCATACCCTGTGATAAACCACAGCTTCAACTCAGCAGAAAACCGTGGCAATGGCTTTGTTACCGCACCTCATCTTATCAGATACATCATTGTCGTTCGTTCCCTTTATTCCGATCCATCGGAAGAGGATATGGTAACTGTCAGTGTAGATGTGTACTGGAAGGAGCAATCAACAGTCAAAGACAGGGATTCAGGATTGAAGAAGATCACCGTATCCACCATGAGATACCAGAGGGATGAAGAATGAGATTACGACGAACTTCATCAAAAGCCGCCACAATAATGGAATTGATGGTCAGCTTTACTATAATGATCATCCTTCTTGTTCTCGCCTCACAGCTCTTTATATCTTCCTGGAGAAGGTTCCACCAGAGCAATGCACTGCAGACTGTCAACAATAATGCAGCCAGCGCGATTGACAGGCTGTCGAGGGACTTCAGGGAAACGTGCAGAGAAGATATTGCTTTCGAAGATGACCGTTTTATTCTCTTCCGTTCGCCCAGATCAATTGAAGGTGCCTATAAGTGCAATTCAGAACAAAAGCCCGAATGGGTTTCGTGGATTCTATACTATCGTATCAATCAGAAGACCGGTTCAGGTGATGTCCCTGTACTTGCCAGAAGAACTGTCAGGACGAATACACCGTTGAGTAATATTGAAAGCTTATATGCCAATAATATCGACAGTGGCAACATTGCAGGGAATGAGACTAAAGTCACAATCGCAGCACACAACATCAAATCTTTCAGGATAGTCAAAGCCGATACCCCTGACGGCACCCCAGTTTACGCATTTACCGTTGAAACTGAGATGGTCTTTCAGAAAAACATATATTCAACAGCTCTCTGCCGCTCTCTTACTCCGTTACTGTCAAAAGATGATTAACCTCTACAGCTACTGGCCGTGAGGCATAAGACTGGAGAGAGCCTCTTTCTCGATAACAGTTATTCCGTCTCTGGTGGCAATCCAGAGTCTCCCGGAAGGATCATTCAAAAAGGCCTGTGCTTCGTCGTGCGACAGTCCCTGCGACCGGGTCAGGCATTTCCACTGCCCTTTTCGGTAAAGAGCAATGCCTGAATCATCAGATGCGTACCACAGCACTCCTGACTCATCGCAGAAAAGAGAGCGCACCTTGGTACCTGCAAGGCCATCCTTTCTAGTCAGAATTCTATTCAGAACCCACCTGCCTTCTCTGCGCACAAAGGAGCAGGCTCCCCCATCTCCGCTTTCCAGAAGGCCTGTACCGACCCAGACGGAACCGGATCCGTCACTGATAATGCTGTTGACAGTGCAGTGAGGGAGACCTTCTCTTGTAGTGAAACGCTGCCACTCTCCATCACTCTTTATACTCAAACCGCCATTTGGGGAAACGGCAGATCCGCACCAGATACCGCCTTCCCAGTCCTGATAAAGCACATTCACTATGGAATCTGCCAGACCGTCTTTCTTTGTCAGAGTCTTCCAGATACCGTTCCGTACTATTACGGCGCCTCCCTGAGTGCCAACCCAGAGCGCCCCTTTACTATCCTGCAGAAGCGCATTGACCCGGTTATCCGGAAGCATCTTTCCCTTCTTCGTATAGTGGCGGAAATTACCGTCCCGTAAAACAGAGAGACCACCCTGATGACCGATCCAGAGATTGTTCTGATCGTCTACAAGGAGAGCTTTGATATTCTGCAGAGATGGATGACACCTGATATGGTCTCTTGGCCTCAATGTCTCACAATCGATGGCCCAGAGACCATCGGTCCCTCCGGCCCAGACAGTGTCGCAGCTTTTCTTCATACCCTGGATCGCCAGTGCCGACACCTCATATGGAGGGCGCAGCACCTTTACTCCTTCAACAGGCTCTGCCGGAATGTTCTTCAGAAATAGCAGGAGGAGCAGCAGAGATACACCGGAAGTCCATAGAAGAAAGCGTATATGAGTATCCGGCCGTTTCCCCGGAACTCTCCTGCCCATATGTTCCTCCTGTTTTTTGTCAATTATCTCATATTTCCAGAGAAGCAGCTGTCGGGAGCGAAATGGGCATCAGCTCACTGTCACCTTGGAGATTCACGTGTCTCAATTCCTGAGAAGGACGTGAAGCGGGGAAAGTCTTCTCCGCCAACGAGGGCCTTGTGAACACTCCCCCTGCAGCAAAGCGTACAGCTCTCACAGTCTTCCGAAACCTGATATGAATATGGTAATCTTGACACCGGACACTCAGTCCTGTCTTTTCGCTGAAGATACCTGGGAATAAGCGCATCCAGAGACTTCGGGTACTTGCCGTTAGAATCTGAACTGTAGAGATCCAGTGCGTTTCCCATCACTCTCATTCTTGCCTCGCATTCAATGAGCTTTGAGTATTCCTCTGCCGGCATAAAATCCCTGAACATTATGAATGGAGAGATCAGCACCGGAACGGCAAGTACCAGCAGATCAGCAGCAATAAGCGCAAGACCTTTCTTCATCCGCTGCAGTTTGATAAAAAGCCAAACGCCATAAAGAAAGAAGGTAACTCCGGCATAAATGAATCCACAGTAGCCGAAATGAGCAGATACATTCAGCGTCACAAGACCTATCCATAGAATCTCAAATACAAAAACAACTGCCAGGAGAATTCTGATCGCCGATCTCCTTTCCCTGCCGCCTTTATGCTGATTAGCTCTGGAGAGGCGGGACAGACTGCCACAATCAGGTGGCACCCATAAACCTTTTCTGCAGAACCCGACTGATTCCCTCTCTATAATAACCTGAACTGACCGGTACCGGCTCAGGTGAAAATGAAAGAGATAAGAGCTGTTCAGATATTTGGCTCCGATTTACTTACGGCAGAACATGCTGAAATCTACGGATTACAAGGAGATGAGACAGGACCTGTAGAAGTCCTTCACCGTGACAGCATGCCGGCAGCAGCATTATATGAGGAACTCCCTGGGAAGCAGGACTGGAGATAAGGTAAATAGCAATGCCTGAAAAAGAAAAGAAAGAACGTATACTGGCAGTTGACGATGAACTGACAGTATTGAAGATCCTCAGAAAGATCCTCACCAGGGAAGGCTTCACTGTCTTTTCTGCAACCGGAGTGAGTGAAGCTATTAAAATTCTGGAGAATACCGAAATCGATCTGGTCATCACAGACTACAAGATGCCCCGTATCTCAGGACTGGACCTGGTGAGACATATCAGAGAAAATTGCAGAAATACAGAAGTGCTTATGATCACCGGCTATCCCACTATCGAAGGAGCGATAAAGGCTGTCAAAACAGGAGCCGATGAGTATCTTTCCAAGCCTTTCACAGCGCAGGAGCTCATGCTGGCAGTCCAAAACACGCTCAATAAACAGAAAAATCGTTTTATAAAGAATGAGGACAATAAATCCTCCACTCAAACATACAATATGGCAGGACACTCGGAAGCAATGCTTTCTGTCTTCAAAGCCATTGCCAGAGCATCTTCTGTTTCTGCTACCGTGCTGATAAGCGGAGAGAGCGGAACAGGCAAGGAACTGGTTGCAAGGGCCATTCACTATTCAAGCGAAAGGGAAAAATCTCCGTTTATTCCTGTCAATTGCGGCGGAATACCGGAGACGTTGCTGGACAGTGAATTGTTTGGAACCGGAAAAACCGGCTCTGCTGCTGAAAAATCGAATTCAATGAGCCTCTTCCGGATAGCCGAGGGAGGCACACTTTTCCTTGACGGCATAGGCAGCCTGCCTCCCACAATGCAGACAAAGCTGCTGAGGCTTCTCGAGGACAAGGAGATATTCGTCAGCACTACCGGTGAGATAAAAAAGCTCAATGTAAGAATAATAGCTGCTACAAACAAAGATCTGAAGACGATGGTACAGAACGGCACATTCAGAGAAGATCTTTACTACCGGCTCAATGTCATCAATATAAACCTTCCTCCTCTAAGGGAGCGGGGCGACGACATCCCCATTCTGGCAGATTATTTTGCGGAAAAAATCAGCCGCGATCTGGGGAAACCTGCTATTTCCTTTTCCGACTATGCCTGCCGGATCATGAAACAGTACTGCTGGCCTGGAAATGTGCGGGAGCTGGAAAACCTGGTGCAGCAGCTTTCGATAATGACAGAGCAGACAATCATTGATGTTACCGACCTTCCCCAGTATATGAGGTATTCACTGTCAGGCGGCGAACAGATAATCCGCACACTGGCTGAGATGGAAAAAGACTATATACTGAGCGTCATCGCCCAGGTAAGCGGCAACAAATCAAGGGCAGCAGAATTGCTGGGGATAGACAGAAAGACTCTCCGGGAGAAGCTGAAGAAGTTCGGAGAGGATGATGAGTAAAACAGTTGCCATATATCGTATCAGCAGAGCGGCAGCGGTGATATCCAGAGCGCTGCTGGCGGTACGATTGTCGGAGTAGAAAGTCGATTCTTACCTTTCATTCACCTGTAATAGTGTAAGTTACCGTAAACTGTTTCATCGGAACCGTTCCTGCATCTTTTGTTGCCGAAAAGGTATAGGTTATTGGGAGGTTCTTACCCTGAGTTACAGCAATTCCAGTGACTAAATCCCGTGGAGAAGTTGAAAGTTGAACACTGCCGGCACTCGAACTGCCTGAGGGAGCCTGGAGCTTGACTTTCAGCACAGTATGCTGTGGAGTGTTCTGAGAGAGAGCACCGGTAATCTTTCTGTCTTTCTCTGTGGTAAAGAAGCTGTATGAAGTTGACGAATCCTTTGCCTCATAAACACTGCCGTCAGAAGTCGGAAATGCTTCAAGAAGGCCGGGATTGCCGTGCACTCTGATGGTGCTTACTGGTGTGACACGGATACTTACTAACTGTGTTGCTGTATTGTCTGCACTCCATGATGGCTGAAACGACAGAAGGATCAGAATCACTGCTGCCGATATCATTATTCCTGTTTTACACGCTGTTTTTTTCATATGCTTCACCACCATTATAATGTTAACAAATGTGGTAAAGCCTGGTAAATGGGGGAAATCACCTCACAGAGCCTGAGAGAAAATCACGTCATCAGACTGCTGTGCAGCTCAGAAACATTGGGGACAAAGCCTTTCAACAAAAAGAAAAGGAGAAGCAGATGCATTTTTACTGACATGTGGGGAGCCGAATCTTTACCTTGGGGTGAATTGTTCCAGAGTCCCTGAACATTTTATCTATATACTGTCTGTGAGGGTGAGAACAACGGTCTTCGCAGTAGAGGGGATAATACCGGCTTCTATGGTGGCAGAGAACTTGAAAGTCATGGAGCAATTGTTGTATGCTCCGGCAGGAATTCCTATCACAAGATCGGCTGGCTGTGCAGTCAGAATAACCTCACCAACGCTCGAACCGCCTGAGCCTGGTGCCTGCAGCCTTATGGTAAGCGTGGTGTACGGATCAGTGTTTCCTTCCAGAAGTGAACCTGTTATCTTTTTATTGGACTGGTTGGTTGATATACTGTAATTTGCAACTGTGCTTGATACAGCCACAGGGTCATTACCTGCCTCAACATCTGTAATGACGAGTGATGCTGAGCTTCCGCTCACCTTCAATTCAGCTATGGGCTGGATACTGACATTTATTGATTGCGTACCGGTGTTATCGGCATCAGCATTGAGATGAGCGCCTGTAAAAAAGATTATTATCCAGATGAGAATAAGTGTTTTTTTCATGCTTCTCCGTCTTTAAAAACCGGATTAACCGTCAGTGACCGTAAAGGTTACTTTCAGCACAGTTGTTGGAACGACACCGGATCTGACATCATCGTAGAACGTATACGTAATATTAAGATTCTTTGCTTTCTTCCTGCCAATGCCAGTAACAAGGTCTTCAGGGGCAGTACCCAGTGTCACCTCTCCTGAGCTGACACCTCCGGAAGGGGCTGCAAGCTTCACCGTGAGGGTTGTATAAGCAGGAGTTGCCTGATCCAATGCTGCTGTGATCTTTTTTGCGCCACCGTTTGTGCTGAAGCTGTAGGAAGTAGAACTGTCTGATACAGGTGTGGGGTCTTCACCGGCTACAGCAGTATTTATCACAAATGGTCTGGGGTCCTTATCTATTGAGATATCAGTGAGAGGCTTCACTTCATAATTTACCACATAGTTGACGGTAGAACCGGCCATCACCATACAAGGTCGCATACAAAGAGCTGTAAGACATATACATAGAAATATCAATATCCTGTGCATAGAGTGTCTTCCTCCGCGACTTAATTATAACCGCACAACACAGGAAAATCAATAGAATTAACGCTTTCTCTCCTCCTTTTTTACCGGACCTGAATCAATGATTTTGATAACCCTCTTTCTCGGAAGCACTCTGAAACTGTACTCTTTTTCCTCACCGGCTTTCAATTCAATAGTATCGGTATCCTTTTCCAGATAGTTCAGTTCAGGGAGATCGGCGTTATTTGCTCTCAGCGTCCAGGTGCCTGGTGCTATGCCACTGAAATAGAACTTTCCAGACTCATCGGTGTATTGACGCATTGTCTCTTCACCGTTACTCAGCTCTATAATGACAGCTGCGACACCACCCTTCTCTATGTAATTGCCGATATTGCCTTCTTTTTCTCCCGGCCTTTTGATAAACATCTCCTTATCGCCTTGTTTCTTATCAGTCAAAGCTTCGGCATAAAGAACCACTCTCCCTGTAAGGGTACATCCGGTAGTTATGGCAATATTCCTCGTAACTGTAACACCACCCTTCACGTCAACTGCCAACGGCATCTTTGTAGAAGGGATACGCTTTACTCCTACTGTGGTCTTTTCCAGAGAAAGCATATGTTTGCCGGGCTTCAGAGAGGGGAAGATGTACTCTCCCTTACTGTCTGTCACCGCAGTTGCATCTCCTGCAATTATTACGACACCTCCCAGAGGCGACCTTTTATTATCTTCATCATAAACACGTCCTCTCAGAATACCAATACTTTTCTTTCTACCTGTGGGAATACCAAAAGGCACTGAATAGGAGAGAAAAAGAGTTGATTCGTTATTATCTGTATCTGCACCTCTTCTTTTGTAGCCCAGAACAGAAAGGTAGCTCATATCCTTAAAATAATAAAAGATTGAGCCTGTCATATTCTGAGTCACCTGCCGGGCCTGGGAGATTGTATTATCGTAGCTTGCCCCGAAACGAATCCTCTCACCAAATGAGATTGACGTTGAAGCGCCGCAGGTGGTCGATGCACCCGGATTGAGATAGAAGCTGTCATATCCATTAGTAGTGTATAAACTGTATGATTGAAGGCTTGTAGGATTATAGGACAGTGAGATAGCCACCCTGTCAAGTGGCATAAAACTGTTCTGCAGATTATTGGAAACACTGCCCCTGTCGAGATAGGATTGAACACTGAAACTCCCCATCTGTCTGCCTATGCCTAATCTCAGTTTCTGTGTAGAAAAATTACTGTCGAACGGAGGCAGAATGTCTTTCGACCTGTAATCCTCATATTCAAGCGAAAGGTTCATGCCTGATGGAAAGTAGTATGATGTGCCGACAATGTATGACTCCTGAAAGTTGGCATATCGCCGTGAAATATCAAGGCCCAGATTATCTTTCATGGAACGATAGGTGAGATAGCTTCGCAGATTCCTGAAGAGTGGAAAATTTACTGTACTGTAAGTGTAATCAGTGTCGTTGTAATATCCATAGAAGCGCGGAGCTGCGTAAATCCTGTTGAATAAGACTGATATATTGCCTTTCAATCGCCCCTCAACCTTCACCTGATATCCGTTATTGGGGGAGTTTTTGAATGGCTCTTTATTACTGTTGCAGATACCATATTCAACTTCACAGTTTATATCTTTGTGCAATTTGAAATCGGCCATCAGACTTCCCAGTTTCGCCATTCCTGTGGTATCAGGTGACAGCAGAGTCTGAGCCTGATTCAGATTCAATGCAGAATAGGCTGTTGAGAGATTGACGCTCTTTGACAGATAGTTTCCCCTGAGAGCCAGCGAATCATTGAATCGGTATCCCATAAAAAGCGCAGTCTCTTTCTGTACGGGCTGTATCCACCTCGTGTTTAATACATATGCTCCATATTCCCATCGTTTCTTCCTGAAGACGGCACCTGCACCTCTTCCGTATAGAAAATTCTCAAGAAGCGGTGACAGAGAGTATACGTGATCACCCAGAAGAATCAATGAATCCGGATCGCTGTAGCGAAAACGGCATTCATCTCTGAGACCGTAACTGCTTATCCGCTGAAGATCCGGTGAACGGAAGAGAAAATCAATCTGCCTTGTCCCCTCTTCATCCAGGCTGCCATTACCGGTAAAAGCCCACTGGAGACCTCCTCTGTTGTTGTCCCGAAGGTTCATGAAGCTTAAAGCAGTTGGAATGCGAATATAGGGGTCACAGGCGCCGGTAACCCTCGAAAACACTCTCACTGCAAAGCTCCTGTCCACAGATACGCTGACATCCTTCATGTCAACAGCCACTGCTTTGATAGTTATTATATTAGTATCACTCTGTTTTTTTTCATCTGTCTTCACTGTCAGCAGAAAGCTCTCAGACATACCCGGTGAGAGAGTGGCATACTCTGGAGAAAGCTCCAGAGTATATGAAGGGGTGCTTTTAATATCTAATCTGATTTTCGTAACGGCATTTCCTTTGTTGATCACTCTGAAATATACTTTATACTGCTCACCTGCTATTACATTATCCGGCTTTCTCTCAATTATTGATTCAAGCTTATGTACAGAGAGAACGCTGACAGTGAGAGTTTCTCTGTCACACAAAGCGCCATTACTGACGTTCTTGACATCATATTTTACCTCATACTGCCCTGCCGGTGCAGTAGCAGGAACTCTGAAAGAAATCAGTCTTACAGTCTTTTCACTGCCTTTGAGATTGAAGGCTGAGCCGTCAGGTGCTATCAGGTGCCATCCGGCCGGCAGTTCAACTGAATCAATAAACTTCTCCTCACTTGATGATCTGTTAGTTATCAACACAGAAGTAGAAATTATTCTGGCAGGTTCAGCCTTAATGGCTTGCAAGGCTGTTAATCTGGCATCAATAGACTGCTCTTCTGCAGACAGGCCTGGAGTGTTGAGGAGTAGAAGAAGAAACAATGGGAAAACAATAAAAAGCTTATTTGATCGAAAGGTTGTATTCAGCTCCGAAGACATTCTCATCGCCATTATCAGCTACGACAAGTGCTCTGTAGTCTCCTTTCGGAACACCGGTAAAATCCATTTCGTGGCGGACAGAGCATCCTGGCAGGATTCTCAGCCGCCTGCTCTCATATCTTCCGATATAGACACCTTCACTGTTGTAAAGCTCAGCCCATATCACAGGCGACACAGAGCGCTCACCAGTATTGCCTACATCAAGCTGAAATACAATTCTCCCCTCTCTTGCCAATAACCTCTTATCCAGAAAGGAGAGCTTTTTCTCCCCACCTTCAGATATCTGTGTGATCATCTGGACACCATATCTTATCACAGTCTGGATGCCGACTTTAGCCTTTTCTTTTCCTGTTTTCTCAATGCCTGGTGCCGGTGTTTCGGCAAGAGGCTCGACCATGATCATACTCCAGTAGGTGCCTTTCATATCTGCATCGGCAGGTACTTTAACAGTATAGTTGACAGGCGCGGTGTCTTTCGGGGCTACAATAAGGCGCTGCGGGCTGAAAGTCAGCCAGCGGGCATTGGATCTGGCTCCTGTACCAGGATTCCCATATTCGCTTTTTCCATCAGCGCTGTATTTATAGTCTGTAAGATATAATCTGACTTCAGATGGAGTATCTCCATCATTCTTCAGGAATATTATACCCTCATAGATATCACCAGGCTTTGCACTTTTTTCGTGGGTCAGGCCACCTACGACAATGACACTGCCATAAGATATCTGAAATGACGTGAACAGAAAAAAAGCGATGATAAAAAAAATCCTCTTCAACAACCACACCTCTTTTTTACTAATGTGCACCGAAAGCTAGAACACTGCGATTAATGACACTCCTTATTATGGATGTCAATTTGTAAGCGTGAAGATTATCGTAGTTGAATAATTGCCCGGAGGGACAAGAAGAGTCACATTGCTCAGCCGATAAAGACAGTTCATGTTCTTTCTGTTTCCGGTGCCGGAGATAAAAAGAGAATCAGTTTCATTCACCCTGATATATCCGGGATCTGCAGATATAGTGCCATTCCCGCTTCCATCAGAAGTTCTGTCGATCTCCAGAGTAAATTGAGAGCTCCAGTTACCTCCGCTTCTTCTTATATGGATATTCCATGGCTCAGATTTACCAGCGCCTTTTACTTCTAATTCAGTTGTTACAGTCGTGCTGGTGTAGGTTGAAACGAGTTGTTGTCCTGCCTCTGCAGGCGGTCCCAGATTGCTGCTGTTTATCGGAAGGTTCCACGTACCAAGTGTCACCTTCATGCCAATAGCGGCCGATACAGGAGACGTTAAAATGAAGAGAACGATCACAAGAGAAAAAAGCATGACTCTCATAGTGGAAATTATACAGCAAATACCTTTAATAATCAAGAAGGGCAGCCATTCAACACGACTGCCCGCTGTCATCTCCTCTGTTTAATTCCATCAATCAGTGAGGGTCAGTGTCACTGTCACCGGTACGCTTCCTGCAGTAAGTTTGGTTATATCCGACACGGTGAGGCCATATGTCAAAGTTATGTTTTTATTACCTGTCTTGCAGCTTCCTATTGCAGTGATTAGATCTGCTCCGGATGTTGTAAGAGTTACAGCAGTGCCTGATGCAGTGCCACATCCATCGGGAACTCCCTCTGGAAGCAGTGTAAGACTTATCCCCTTCGTCGATAGATCAGAATCTGTTGACCCTGTCAGCTTTCTAGTTTGACCCGATACCACTATGGAGGTGTATCCGCATGTATTATTATTATCGGTTATAGTCACTGATGGATCTTCGCCTGCAGTAGTTGGTGCATCGATAGTAATCCCGACTGTCACTGATGTAGCTTTTAATTTGGCCACCTCTTTCACTGTGATTGTTACATTCTGTGTAGCTGTATTATCTGCTGCCTGCGCTACCCCGCCAGTCATGACTGCAAGCATCAGGATCGCCACTGCTGCTAACATTTTTTTCATCAGATTAATCCTCCTCAGTTTAAATTACTTCACTAACAGGACTGTGCCATCTCTCCTATCAGATTCTACCCCTGTTTTATCTGCGGCATTTCTACTCATTAATTTGAATATATGGATTTTTTCCTCTCTCTGCTAATTATTTTTCTTCATCTATTATAACACATGAAGAATTTTTTATCAATCCTTATCAATTACTATTTTGCAAATGGTCATTTTTTCACTGCTAACATCAAATAACACCACGCCCGTATCTTGTCGTTTTATGGCTCTATTTCAAGTTTTAACGATCCTAATAAAGATAATTTTCTCCATCTTTGAGTATAGATTCACCATTTTTTGTTTTTTAATAGTTAAATTTTACAATTTAAAATTTCTGAGCCTTATTTCCCCCTGCCACAGTTTCCGGAACAACAGAGAAGGATTACATCGTGCGATGACGAAAAGTGTTGGCGTTTAAAAGAAGTGCTGTAGACACTCTCACTGGAGAATCAGAGTTTACACGAGTAAGGAGTCACAAATGAGAATCAACAGATATTTCCTCAGGAATAAACTGAATATTACACATATAAGCAGGAACTGGCTCATAGCTTTATCGATCATCGCTTTTACAACCTTCTGCACAACCGGCCTTCCGGCTCAGGAGCCCTCCCCTGCCCCGACAGTTACTGCACCTCAGCCCCAGAAGCCCTCACCTGCAGCCACAGAGACGCTGCAATATCAGCTTCAGGTCCGCGGCACACCCCGACAGGGCTCTATCCTCTTTGTCACAGTTCCAGGTACAAAAGCCGACCAGACAGGTGAATGCACCTGGCGCAGCATGACACGCCCCCTCTCCCGGCAGGGTAAAAGCCTCGGTATAATTCTCCCGGTGCCTCTCGATGCGAAGCAGGGTGGTTACACAATAAGGATAAAAGTGAAAAATGCCGATGGGAGCATAGCCGGAACACCGGAAAAGCGGATTGAAGTTACTGCATATACTTATGGCACTCAACAACTATGGCTTTCACAGGAGCAGTTGAACAGATACGACAACCCCCAGTCAGACAGGGATAATGAAGCCATCCACAAGGCACTGTCGTTCTACACACCTGGAATTGCCTGGAACAGACAGTTCATATGGCCAATTAACTCATACATTTCTACACAGTTCGGATTGAAGCGCTTCTACAACAACGACCCGGAGCCGGAATTCCACCGCGGCATTGACCTTCCAGGCTCTATCGGGACGCCAATAAAAGCGTCACAGCGAGGCATTGTACGTTTTGCCAGGGAAAAGCTTCTCCTTCACGGGACGGCAGTTGTCATCGATCACGGAAGAGGCATTGGAACCCTGTATATTCATATGAACTCCCTGAAGGTCAAGGCCGGAGAAAGAGTGGAGCAGGGGCAGTTCATTGGCACCGTTGGCGCTTCAGGAGTATCAACAGGTCCTCACCTCCACTGGGCTGCCTACTCTTTCGATCAGCCCATAGATCCCAGGCTGCTTTTCAGACTTCCTGTAGAATGGCTGGAAAAATAGTCCATCTGTGCAACACTGCTGCAGGCTGCGGAGCGCTCAGAGCGTTCTTATACGGTACAAAAAAAACGGACCGTCTCGGCCCGTATCAGGGAGGTTTGATGTGGCATACATCACTTTCACTTATTATAATACTCCGGTAAGGCCCTTGTATTCAAGGTAATTTCGTACAATTCTCGAGATCTTAAGAACTAAATTCAGCCTGTTAAAAGGACTAGTTCCCGGCAATGTGGATGGAGAGTTCTTTTCAGAAAGGTATTCCGGCATGGATTGACAAATAAGAGCCTTATGAAGATCCTCCTCATATACCCGCGCCTCAACTATCCGGCCAGAGCTGCGGTGACGCCGCCGCTTGGGATTCTGTATATCGCATCTGTGCTTCGCCGGGACGGTCATGAAGTGACTTTTCTGGATCTCACCACATATACCGCAATGCCTGAACTCGAGCCATGGCTTTCAGGAGTCGATATGGCAGGTATTTCGATAACCTCGGCTATGGCATTCAGAGCTTATGAGACCCTCAGAAGGATAAAAGAGATCACCCCATCACTATACTGTATTGCAGGAGGCCCTCACGCCACAGTGATGCCTGAAGATACGCTAAGAGCCGGCTTTGATGCAGTCGTTCTCGGAGAAGGAGAGGCTGCTGTAACAGAGCTCGCCAGGGCGATGGAAGAGAAATCACCTGTTGACAGCATTGCAGGGCTTGCATTCCTTCGCGATGGAGCGCTTGTCTGCACTTCTTCCCGACCCTTCATAGAAGCTCTGGATACCATCCCTGAGCCTGCCCGCGATCTCGTTAACTGGGCAGATTATTACAGTCGGCCTTCACCATTTGACGGCGTCATAGCGAGCCGCGGATGCCCCTACCGGTGTCTGTTCTGCAAGCCCATGCAGGAGAAGCTCTTTGGTAAAAAGGTTCGCTACCGCTCCCAATGCAGTATCATTGTAGAAATTTCACATTACCTCGAAATATGGCGCACATACAGCCCTCAGGCATCCACGATGCTTCCTGGAGGCTTCACGGTCCCTTTTTTCCCAATGTTTCTGGATGATATGTTTCTTTCAAAAGCATCGTGGGTTGACAGCTTCTGCGAAGAGGCGGGAAATAGCGGTCTTTCATTCTGGTGGGGCTGTCAGGCGCGGGTGGATGCAATAGAAGAGGAGCGCCTCAACAGGATGAAGCAGGCAGGCTGCCACGTCGTTGCTTGCGGGGTGGAGAGCGGATCTCAGCAGGTGCTTGACTTCCTGAGGAAGGATATCACTGTTGCCGATACTCGGAAAGCCTTCGAAATCTGCCACAAGGTAGGAATAAGCACTCACGCCTATATCATAATCGGTTCTCCTCAGGAGACAAAAGAAGATCTTGAGGCAACATTCACCCTTCTTGAGGAGATAAGGCCAACCACATGCTATGTTGCAAGAGCAACACCGCAGCCAGGCTCATATCTATACGACTATGCAGAGGAGAAAAAAATCCTGAATTTAGAGGCCTTCGATGAGCATTTTGACTATTACTACACAAGACTGCCGCTAAGGCTTGAGCATCTCAGCGAGGAAGATCTGGACGATTTTGAAAGGCGTGTCAACGAGCTTTTCCCAAACACAATTGATCTCAGGCTTCCATCCCTGCCGTGACAGCCTGTTTTACAGCAGTTCTGTTCAAGACTCTCCAGGCATTCACAGGTCTGTCATTACAGACCTTCAGAGTCTCCTTTCAAGCAGTTCGGTGAGCCTTGCAAGCTCGAAAGGCTTCTGAAGGCATTCAACGCCGGTCTCGTCGAAGAAATCCCGGGTCCTGTCTCTGACATCGCCTGACATGAATACCAGCCTGTTTATGAGATGGGGCGAAGTTCTTTCAAGCTCTTCGAAGATCCTCCTTCCATCTACCTCAGGCATTGCAAAATCGCTCAATATCAGGTCATACTCACCGGATTTTATCTTTTTGAGGCCTTCAACTCCGTTTTTTGCCGTTTCGACAGCCATTCCACATTTCTGCAGGAAGCTTGAGAGCAGTCTTCGGATAATCTCCTCATCATCCACCACCAGCACCCTTTTGCCTTTGAGCCTTTCCGGCAGAGCCCCCTTCCCTTCCATACATTCATCAGAGTCAGTGTCATCTCTGCAGACGGCGTCATTTTCCTTCCCAGCCAGAGGGATCTCTACGGCAAACCTGGTCCCATTACCAGGTGTGCTTTTCACATAGATTTTACCTCGATGCTCCTTCACAATACCGTAGCTTATCGAGAGACCGAGACCTGTGCCCTCTCCCGGAACCTTGGTGGTGAAGAATGGGTCGAAGATCCGGTCAAGCGTTTTCTGATCCATTCCGTGCCCATTATCAGCAATTACGACTCGAACCCTGTTCTTGACCCAATCTGTTCTCACCCTGAGCCGACGCTCGCCCTTTTTCTCCAGGAGAGCATCAACAGCATTGTTCACTATGTTAAGAAAGACCTGATGAAGCTGATGATTGTCGCCCAATACGAGCAGTGGTATCTTGTGCTCATAATATGTATCGATTCTGATGCATTTTCTCTCCAGCTCACAAGAGATAAGTGAAATGACATCGGCAACAATATCATTTATCCTGCAGAGGCTTTTTTCAGGACTGTGACGGCGGGCAAAGATCAGAAGGTCGTTTACGATCTTCCTGGCCCTCAAAGACTCACTGAAGATAAGCATCAGGTTTTCTCTTATGCTCTCAGGAAGAGATGAGTGCCCCAGAAGTATTTCAGAAAAACCTATGATTCCTGTCAGAGGGTTGTTTATCTCGTGAGCTATTCCAGAGATCATCTTGCCTATTGAAGAAAGCTTTTCTGCCTGGAAAAGCTGCTGATTCATCTCCTTTATTCTTGTCATATCAGCAATAATGGCAAGAATGTTTACAGAGACTTCATTCTCGTTGATTATGGAAGGAGAAACTGATAGCACCCTTGTTCTGCCATCCTTTGACTGGCAGGACCACTCATCTCTGGTGAATACTCTGTTATTGATCATCGTCCTGATTCTCTGCCTGGCCTTCTTTTTCTGCCTGGTATCTCTGAAAAAACAGTTCAGAATACCCTTTTCGTTTACATCTGCCATCGTGAATCCCGTTATTTCAGACATTCTGTCGTTCCACAGCGAGAAGGTTATTTCCATTGTATCCTTTTTTATGCTGCAGACTGTGATACCATCAAGCGCCTTTTCAATGAGAAAACCTGAATAACAGTGCTCTTTCTCGAGCTCATCGACTTTTTTACGGCAGCAGACAAGCTCAGCTTCAAGGCGCTTCACTCTGTCTTTCAGTTCAAGAGAGTCATCACTTTCCATCTTCACTCGCCGGTATAACAGATTAGGATATATGATCCGTTGATATCATCTGCATGCTTTTCCACGGAAGAGGAGCAATATCCTCGTCTGCTGGTTTTCATATGACATTTTATCAGTAACCATCATAACCATTATGCTGAATCAATTCATCTCATCGAGCAATGATGTGTAAAAAACAATAAAACAAGGTCTGCTTCCGGTGGGAGGGTTTATTTCACATTTCCACGAAATCTCAGATACCGTGAATTGGCGTCGGTGCACAATCATAATGATGAGGTGAACTTCCATGACAACAAATACTGTCGGTTCGTCTGTTCCCAGGAACGATGCATACGAGAAGGTAACCGGAAGGGCTTTATTTGTGGCAGATGTCAAGCTTCCCGGCATGCTCCACGCAAGGGTGTTACGCTCTTTATATGCCCACGCCAGGATTCTCTCAATCGATACCGGGGAAGCGGGTAAAATGCCAGGTGTACACAGCATCATAACAGGCAGAGACTATGATATCTATTTCGGAGCCTGTTACAAGGATCAGCGCCCCATGGCCGTCGATAAGGTTATTCACTGCGGGGATGCTGTCGCTGTTGTCATCGCAGAGACCGAAGGCGAAGCAGACGATGCTCTGAAAAAAATCAAGGTAGAGTACGAACCTCTCCCCTTCGTAATCGACCCGCTGGAAGCGGTAAAGGCAGATGCGCCGCTCATCCATGAGAGGAATGGAGAGTATAAAGTCGTGCCTGGCTTCTTTCCGGAAAAAGGCACCAACATATTTCATCATTATAAACTCAGGAAAGGCGATGCAGAAGCCGCCTTTGCAGAATGTGATGCCGTCGCGGAAGGCGAATTCACCTACCCTCTTCTTGCCCACGCTGCAATGGAGCCACACGGATGCATCTGTCTCTGGGATTCCCCTGAGAGCCTGAAAATGTGGTCCAGCAGCCAGGCTCCCTTTATAGCGAGAGAGCTGGTAGGAGAGATGTTTCACATCCCTCTCGCAAATATAAAAGTCACCGTCAACTACCTCGGTGGAGGCTTTGGAGGAAAATCTGACGTTACCATAGAGCCGCTCTGCGCCTGTGCCGCCCGCTCGGTAATAGGACGGCCTGTCCGGCTGATTCTTTCCAGGAAGGAAGTCTTCACCAGCACCGTTCTGGGTCGCGGACTGAAGGGGAAGATTAAGATTGGTGCAAAAAAGGACGGCACGCTCCATGCGCTGAAATCAGCGCTCTACTTTGCCGATGGAGCATACGCCGACACTTCATGCAACGTAGTCCAGGCTGCCGGCTATGTTGCCTCCGGGCCTTACGAGATAGAACACTGTACCATCGATGCCTATGGTGTATATACCAATACCCCGATGGTGGGAGCATACAGAGGCTACGGCCACCCTGAAGCCCACTTCATGATTGAGCGCATGGTTGATATCATCGCCCGAAAGCTGAACATGAGCCCTCTTGAAATCCGGCGCAGGAATTTTCTGTGTGACGGACGCTATAACGCTCTTGGCCAGAAAATGGTAAAAGGAAACGGCGATCTGCACAAATGCCTTGACGAGGTGGAGCGTTTTCTCTACCAGAATCCCAAACCTGCAGAGGACGATGAATATCTGTACGGCAGAGGTGTTGCCGCTTTTATGAAAACGCCGATGATGACAACCAATGCCTGCTCAGGAGCCATCCTGAAGTTTACCGAGGACGGCTCAGTCAATATAAGCATGAGCGGAGTCGAGATGGGCCAGGGTGCCCAGACCGTACTGGCACAGATGGCTTCTGAAGTTCTGAAGATACCTTATGAGAGAGTTCATATCTGTAAAAGCATCGATACTCAGTTTTCTCCCCATGAATGGCAGACTGTGGCCTCAATGACAACATACAGAACGGGAAATGCAGTGGTGAAGGCCTGCAGAAAGGCAGTGGAGAAGATACTTCAGAATGCGTCACTTGTCCTTCAGCGCCCAGTCGATGATCTGAACTATGAAGGTGAATCTGTCACATCGAAGAGCACAAAAAGCCTGTCAATTCCCGTCAAACCCCTCCTGCTGTCATATGTCAAACCGGACGGCAGATCAGTCGGAGAGCCGATTATGGCGACAGGAAGCCATATATGCCAGGGAATCACATTCCCTGACAGCGAGACAGGCAGAGGAAACTGCGCCGGCCAGTGGACCTTTGCCGTAGAAGGCGCAGAAGTGAAGGTGAATAAAAAGACCGGGAAAGTTGCAGTAACCCACCTGGCCATCGCCATAGATCTGGGGAAGCTTATCCATCCTGAGCTGGCCAGAGTTCAGATGCTCGGAGGTATGACCATGGGCCTGGGAGCTTCTCTTATGGAAGAGGTAACTTTCGACGAGAAAGGCAGGGTTAAAAACCCAAACTTCAATACATACAGAATACCGCTTCTGAAAGATATGCCGGAGAAGTTCTCAGTGAGCTTCGTCGAAACTCCACAGGAGGATGGACCTTTCGGGGCGCGCGCTATTGCGGAGCATCCTGCTCTGGGCGTGCCGCCTGCAATCCTGAACGCAATGTATGACGCCACCGGCACCGAATTCTACGAAATCCCCATGAAGCCCCAGGCTGTGCTGCAGGCTCTGGAAGGGAGGAAGAAGTAATGGACGAAATCAGAATTTCTCTTACAGTAAATGGGAAAACACACCGCATTGCCGTTGATAAGACTACTACTCTCCTGGAGGTAATCCGGGACAGGTTATGCCTCACTGGCACTAAAGAGGGCTGCGGTTACGGAAAATGCGGGACTTGCACAGTCGTGATGAACGGCGAAGCGGTGAGAAGCTGTATTATCAAAGCTGTAAAAGCAGACGGCGCAGATATTACCACCATAGAAGGCCTTTCAGATGGCAACAGACTTCATCCCATCCAGGAAGCATTCCTGGAAGCCTACGCTGTCCAGTGCGGCTTCTGCATCCCAGGTATCATAATGTCGCTTTACGCGCTGTTTAACAAGAATAAGGATGCATCGCAGGATGAGATAAAAGAGCTGTTGAACAGGCACTTCTGCCGATGCACAGGCTATGAGAACATATCCAGAGCCGCTGTGATCGCACAGAAGAAACTGATCAACTAGAAATCCTTCCTGCTGACAGGCATATTATCTTTCCAGGCAGTCGTTCTGAGATGGCTCGTGTCATTCATATATACAATGACGCCTTTTGGTGCAATTAAAGGAAATTGTATCAGACTGATGGCTCCGTTATCCTGGCGTATCTGCCAGAACCTGCTGTTGGGGACGCCCAGTACGGCGAGTATCAGCACTTTCAGCACGATCCTGTGGCTCACGATTGCCACCGCATTGTCATCCATTGAAAAGACTATCCTTCTGAAGGCGCGATACGACCTCTTTCTCAGCGTTGCAAGAGATTCGCCTCCAGGGAGAGTCAGTCTCTGAGGAGTCTCTTCCCAGATCCGGTAAAGATCAGAGTATTTTTCTCTTACATCCTGAACTGATTGACCTTCCCAATCGCCGCAGTCTACATCGTTCAATCCTTCCAGCACAGTTACAGATATGCCGTTCTGCATCGCAAGAGGTGATGCCGTCTCAACCGCCCTTTTGAGGGGACTTGAATATACTTCCGTTAAACTCACCGATGAAAGCGCCAGAGAGACCGATTGAGCCTGAAGACGGCCGCAATCGTTGAGAGGCACATCCATCCTCCCTCTGAAAAGCTCTTTCCTGTTCAGCTCTGTCTCACCGTGTCGAATCAGGTATATCTCTTTCATGTAAATTCTGCCTCCGAAGCTTTTTTACATCTGTGCCAGCCTGTTTGACAAAAACCAGCTGCAGCTTTCACGAATTTGTGAACCACGGCGTTACTCGCCCGTCGAACGGAGAAGGACTATGCGGTTAGTATTAGTTCCCTTGGAATTGTTGTCTACACCCCAGCAGTTAGCTGTCTTGGTGAATTTCTGGCTGTTTATGAGCACGAGAATCGGCTCCAGACCTGCCTGTGACGCGGCTCTGATGACCGTTTCCTCGAGCTTTATCTTTCCACTTCTCACCTCTCCCACCTCAAAGGCCACAAAGCCTCCAGACACAAGAACACGGCGAAGCTCCCGAAGTACTATCACCATCTTTGCGTACCAGTCCTCCAGCTTCTTCAATATGCTTATGGGAACAGTCCTGGCATCTATTCCCAGGAACCAGCAGCGCAGCCAGTTGTCAGATGCATAGTCTACAACATCCAGAAAAGGTGGAGAGGTCACGGCAAGATGCACAGAACGGCTCTTTATCCTGGGAGTGTGCTCAGAGTCTGCCGTAAGAAGAAGCGATGATCTGCTGACGCTTTTGAGAGCCTGCCTTGTCACATAATCACAGGTTGACAGCAGCGACTTCGTCTTTCTCGCTATTATCTGAACAATATCTCTCTCAGGAGGAACCTGATTTCTCTCTTTATTGATCTTTCGCTGAGATTCGACAGAAACGGCCTGATTGGGAGGCATAGTGTATACAGAAAAGAAACCGGGAGAATGACCTGTAAGCCTGTTCAGTGCAACCATCTGAAGCCAGGCATCGACGTTATCGAACAGTCCATCCTTACTGCGCGAGGTAAAATATTTCTTCAATGCGCAGATTCCCTGCAGCGTATCTGGATGGTAAAAGACGAGAAGCTCGTCAGGAAATTCATCATTTTTTTTTAAATCAATCTTTTTCATACGGGCCAGTGCCATCTCCAGAGTCGGAGGAGATAAACGAGGCGCGACAAAGACCTTTGAAAGGGGGTTGATATCGCATCCGACTGTCTTCCTTTCCATGAGAGCCGCCTCCATCACCGTGGTGCCTCTTCCCATGAAGGGATCATACACAGTCTGACCTTTTCCAGTAAGCCTTTCAATGAAAAATCTTGGCAGATGAGGCTTGAAGCAGGCGCGGTACGAGACTTCGTGAAGAGAGCTTGCAGCCCGCTGTTTTGATGTCCAGAATTCGTTTACATAGGCAGGAACTTCTGCTGCAGCATTATCGTCAAGGCTGACCCTGGTATCGAAAACGACAGTAGGATTGCCGAATTCAGAAAATCTGCACAGGTGTTCCTTAAACTGAGATGGATCAGAGAGAGGTGTCGGTGTCTCAGCGTCAGAGGGAAAGAGCGACAGTTGCTGCATTGTATGACAAAACCTCAAAAGAGAAAATAAAACCTGAGATTGTGTAAACTTAGCTGCTGCTCCGGTTTTTCCCTTCTGCCTGTATATTCAGGCTGCGAAAAGATCGTTAAGGAAGCTGAACATCTTTGGATCGCACTCGATGAGAAGGTCCCGCTTCACCGGGTTGAAATAGGCCCCAACGCTTTCTGCAAAATATTCGGCTGGATTCTTACCGGCGTACGATGAGACAAGGGCCTTCCTGTCACATTGAAAATAGTTCCAAAGCCTCACGGAAAGACTCATGGGGAGGCGATGGTTCTCCTTTATCGCGTGATCAATGGCGTGGGCACATTCGTGAACGGCTACTGAATCGAATCTTCCACTTACTAAAGATTCTTTCACAAGCAGAAGTCTCTGCTCACCGACATAAAGGCCTCCGCAGCTGTCCATGTCATACTTCCCATATATTTTTCTGCCTTTCCAGCAGAGAGGCTTGTTGCCTACAAGAACACGGGAGTATACATGATCATCACCGATTATTACAATCTTGACGCCGAAATTGGACATAATGGTGAGGGCCCTGGGTCCGATCACTCTGATCTCATCTTTGAACTGCTCTTTCTTTTCCTCGCTGGGAGAATAGACTATCATCGATTCTATGATTCTGTCAGACAGCCCGTCCCGATCAGAGCTCCCGGAGATCCTCAGCTTTTCTACTGCCCGATTCGGAGACAAAACAATGCTCTTACTGCTGTTGACAGGCAACTCTGTGCAAGGAAGATTTTCCCATTCGAAAAGAGAATCATAGATGCTCTGCAGAGTCGTGATACAGAACAGAAGGAGCCAGGCAAGCCATCCCTTATCATATTTTCCTTCGCTCGATCTCTTTTCTCCCCCCTCGCAGATAGTCATTGCTTTCATAAGACAGATGTGCATCCTGTTTATTATCGAACGTGCGCCAGTACTGAAGATGGCCATATCCTCCGCCATCATCTCGGCACAGGTCGACTTTTTCACTGCTTCACCGGGATTCTCCCGAAGATGCACTATAGCTCCCTTCCGGCGAACCAGTCTCAGCAGTCCATCAAATTCAGATGTTCTCTGCTCCCTGCTCATAGGCGCCCCCTGTCAAGAGATGCTATGTTAATAATAACAGCAATGTATGAATAAATTGTTACGAAATCGTAACAATTTGCCGGAAATTCATGCCATTAACGATTCTGCAGGATGTCAAGAGACAGTGACTGAAGGTGAGGTCATTAATTCCGATAAGGCCTTACCGTGGGAATCCTCCTCCTGTTTCCACGATAACTTCCAAGTCTATGAGGCCCTTTTTGAGTATAATCACCATCAGGGGCGGATTAAAGTTCTTATCCATTTCCTGCCTTCGGATCTCCCGACTGAACCCAGATCTTCCTCTGAGGGAAAGGTATCTCAACTCCTTCGCGCTCAAACCTGAGCAGGACCCGCCGGTTCAACTCCCTCCCGACTTCCCACTGTGCAAGTGGAGCGGTCCTTACCAGGGCTCGGAGAACAATGCTGCTCTCTCCCAGCTCCTGAACAGCCAGCAGAACAGGCTTTTTCTCCAGTTTTTCAGGCCAGAGCCCGGACAGAGATTCAATCTCGTCGAGGATCAAAGCCAGGCACCTGTCCGGATTCGAGCCGTATGCCACACCAACTCTGAAATCAGCATTGGCCCATTCACGGGAATGGTTCTTCAGGCGATTGAGCATCGCATTTGTAACAACGGAAAGGCCGCCATCAATCTCTCTTATATGGGTAGTCCTGAGATTGAAACTGACCACCGTGCCGGATACCGGGCCGGCCTCTATCCAGTCTCCGATGCTGAACTGATCTTCAAGAAGGATATTGATGCCGTAAAAGTAGTCGATAATGATATCCCGCCCGATTACGCCAAGCACAATACCGGCAATACCGGCACCGGCGAAGAACTGATTCAGAGGGACTCCGACTGCGAACAGAAACCATATTAATCCTCCTACCAATGCGACCGTTCCAAGTAGAAAACGGGCCACATGGCTCATGGTGGAGAGCCTCTGTTCCTGGCGTATCCCTCCTATATGCCTCCTGTATACCTTGACATAGTGATCCATTATCCTGCAGCCAATCTGGTAAAGCAGATTCATTAATGTACCTATCAGGAGAGCCAGAAAAACCGGCAGCAGCGCTCCCCGACCGACCGTGGAAGCCATAGACTTAAGAGCAGGATGAAGAAAAAAACACGCGGAAATCCATCCCAGCCATATAAAGAGCTTAAACGACCAGCCCGGTGAGCGTGTCCATCGCCTGGCAAACACATCTGCAGCAACGTGCAGGATAAGACAGATAAAGAAAAGAGTAGCCACAATATATGGATAACCGGCCAGATACTCTGGAGATCTCATACCTGCCTCCAAGGTAAGGTCGGCAAGTAGAAGAGTTTTCCACTGCTCCGCTACCTGATGTTCGAGCTTTTTCTTCAAATCATCTGAGAGCCTGCTGTAATATTCAGGACAGTCGTGAGGCAATATCGTGACAAAGGGATGCCCGCCAATTGTCACTGCTGTTATGCCTGACAGATCCTTGACCTCCACATCAGGAACTTCGCTTCCAAGATCTGACAGAATCTGTTGATACTGATCCGATACAATGCTCTCTCTCTCCTTACCTGTCATCTTGTCAGTGTCTCCCAGTTTGAAGAGAAAAGGACGGTCAAAGGGGTTCAGGCCCCATTCACGAGGCTGTGCAGGGTGTATGGGCAGATCAGAGTGGCCCCTGGATGGTACTGGCGCCGGTTTATTAGCTTTAGTATCTTTATCTTCAGGGCTCAGAGCACTGGTAATCAGAAGGCCGGCAACAGCTGCAGCAATAAGGATTTTGTTAGTAGTCAGTTTAAAACTCTTCCATTTCATGACAAGTGTTCCTGCTTTCAGAAGAATAGGCCACCTTGTTATAGTCTAAAGAGCACAGGTGAAGCTCTGTCTTTTAACCAGTGGAGGATTCCATTACGCATCCTGTAGTTTCACACTTCGCTCTTAAAATCCTCCAGGGAGGAAATCCCGTACTTCCCTGAACAGCATGGGAACATGGCTGCTGAAGCGGCAGTCGCCGTTTGTTCCTGATGGAAGTGATCCTGCAGAGGTTACTGGAGGGAAAAGACATACCGTTACAAGAATCTGATAAAGAGAATAAAAGGGGAAAAAAGACGACAGGTTCTTTACATTGTAATGAGGGGGGCACATGGAAAGAAAGATCGGAAAGTCACGCATAGCAGCATTACTGTTTCTTTGTTCTGTACTGTTGATACTCGCATACACGATGTATATCAACAACCTGGACAAGTTTACCCACAACTTTGAGACCGTTGTGATGGGCTCTGAACAACTCGAGAGAGAAGGGATCAACTCCCTCAGAGTCATCGTGATGCGTCACAGTGATAAAAAGCCTCAGCAGGGCTCACAGATTAAAGTCGAGCTTGTATATGGAGCCAATAGAAAAACAGTGCCTCTATTTAATGGTATCACTGATAAAAACGGTACTGTAGACGCATCCTTCAGGCTTCCGAAGGACTTCACGGAAAAAGACGCTGCTGTCACGGTAAGAGCCGGCACACCTGAAGGAGTGGATATACTGTCATACGGAGTAAAGCTGTATTCGCCTATTAAAATCCATCTTGCAAGCGACAAGCCGTTCTATAAACCTGGAGAAACCATTCACATCCGCAGTCTCGCCCTGTCAGGCACTCGACTCACTCCTGCCTCCGGTCAGAGTCTGCTGGAGGTTTTCGACTCAAAAGGGAACAAGGTCTACAAGAAATCAGAGACTCTCTCCCCCTTCGGCATTACCAGTGGAGATTTCGTGCTTGGCCGGGAGATCAACAACGGGACTTACAGAATCCGGGCTACTATCGGCCGTGAGAGCGTTGAAAAAAACATCGAAGTAAAAAAATATGTGCTTCCGAAGTATAAGGTGACAGTCAATACTGAAAAGCCATACTTCAGGCCGGAAGAGACATTGAAGGGAACTGTCAAAGCGGCATATTTCTTCGGAAAGCCTCTCAAAGGGGCAAAAATCTGGGTTGATGTCTCCACTGCGGATGAGGTACGAAGAAGAATAGCAAAACTCACAGGGGAAACCGGCTCAGACGGCACATTCTCTTTCTCAATGAATCTGAAGGATTACATTTCCGCTTCACCACAGAATGGGAGAGAGCTGCTGATGCTGCAGGCTACTGTTATCGATAAGGCTGACCACAGGGAAGCCGGGGAATCAACTGCCATTATAGCTGCTGACCCGCTCATCATAACATTTCTTCCAGAATCAGGAAGGCTTGTGAGTTCGGTGGAAAACAGGGTATACATTCTCACCACCTTTCCCGATGGCTCTCCGGCTGCTTCAGATATTACAGTGCGCACTGGCAACGAAATATTCCGGCTCTCCGCCGGGGATTCAGGCTTTGCTTCGTTCACATTCACACCATCACAGTCAGAGCCATTCCGTATTGAGGCTTCAACAAAGTCCGGAATTAAGGTGGAGGGCACTTTCAGACCTGAATATGGCGAGGCTGGAACACCTGTGCTTCACACAGACAGGTCTTTGTACAAAGTTGGAGACTCACTGGAGATGCAGCTTCTATCAGCATCAAAGACAGCTCCGGTATATATCGATATCCTCAGAGGGAAGCAGCTTCTAATTACAAAAACTGTCGAATTGCGCGAAGGGAAAGGCAGCCTGAGCGTTCCACTCACACCGGACACTGCAGGGCTCCTCGAGATCAGCGCATTCTGCATATCACCGTCAGGGGGGATCCTGAAGGATACAAGGAAAATCTATGTGGCCAGAGAGCAGAATCTGGCGGTCAGCCTATCCCGGAGTAAGCCGTTATACAGGCCTGGTGAGAAGGGAAAGCTCACCTTCACAGTTACAGATGAGAAGAAAAAGCCTGTAAACGCAGCACTTGGCGTGCAGATTGTCGATGAAAGTGTCTTTGCCCTCCGGGAGGTAAAATCCGGACAGGAGAAAATCTTCTTCCTGCTTGGGTCTCAGATGCTGAAGGCTAAAAATGATATTTACAGCCATTTAACCCGGCGATTCAGCGACCTGGTCGGCTCTAAACCTGAGACGAACGATGATGAAATAACCAGGATCGCCTTCACTGCTTCAGCAGAGAGCGGCTCATGGGACATAAGTCTCAACAGCTATATTGAAAAAGCACAGAAGATCGCCGCAACCAGGGAGCGGTATCACAGGCTCCTCCATATAGCAGTGTTCCTCATATTTCTCTTTATCTTCTGTATGGCCCCATTCCTCGTCTTTGCTCTTACGGTCGTCAATGGATTCTGCAAGCTGAAAGATCGGGAGCGCTATCTTTCTCTGGAGAAAAAGCCTGATGGGACAAAAAGCCTTCTGTTGCTTGTCTTCGGCTATATTGCCCTGCTGGTTCTGCCTTTTTTAACTGTGCTGCTGGTATTCATTACCGAACATCGCGGTTACGGCGGATGGCTCGCCAGGAATTCTGAATATCTGGCAATTGGCATGGTAATAGCTGATGTGCTGTTAATCTTCATCTATCTCTTCCTGATTCACAGAGGCTCTAAACTGGACGAAATCAGAAACTCGTCAACGCTTGCACCGACCTACTTGATCATCAAAGTCTTCATGCTGTCGGTGGCTGTCTTCCTGATATTCCTCATTGCATGTTACTTCCTGCATACATCGCCTGACAGCGTCACAGATGGCTCGGAAACACTTTTCATAACGCTGCTGATAAGCCTTTTCACCATGCCTGTGTTCCTGCTGATCTCGATGGGCAGTCATATGTTGAGGCCGATCAGGCGAAGCGTGTCACCGGCATTTATCGGAATGACCCTCTTCACACTGCTGGTGCTGGTGTGCTTCTATGCCTACTGGCATAAGATTATAGGGAAAGGCTATGAAAATGCCGTGTCCGGCTCAGGCTCCTATAAATATACAGACAGTGGACGCATGACTGCCGGAGGGGCTGTGCCCACAAGCGCCCCCCCTCCTCCTCAAATGATGCAGAGAGATGAAGGAGGAATCGGTGCCGGCAGGATTCAGCAGGCAACAATGGCAGAAAGTAACGACAGCCTTAGTTCTCTGGAGAAGAAGGAATCGTTTAGTGCGGAGGCTCCGGAGCAGGTCTATCTCAGGCAGTTCTTCCCTGAGACGATGTACGTCAATCCGGAGCTTATCACCGACGAAAGTGGAAAGGCCTCTGTGGATATCACGATGGCCGATTCAATAACGACGTGGAGGACCACTGCATTTGCATCATCCACAAACGGGGCACTCGGTTCAGGGCAGTTCCCGTTGAGAGTGTTCCAGGATTTCTTCATAGACCTCGATCTGCCGGCTCATCTCACCAGAGGTGACGAGGTATCAGTTCCGGTAGCGCTTTACAACTATCTCGGCTCACCGCAGAAGGTGAGGCTCGAACTGTCAACATCAGACGGCATTGAAGCTCTGGATGGAAAGACAAGGGAGACCACACTGGCGCCTGGAGCGGTCTCGGTTGTGTATTTTAAAGTCACTGCAAGACAGTCCGGCTTCGAGGATCTGACTGTAACCGGCTACGGCAGCCGAATGCACGACGCCATCAGGCGCACCGTCGAAGTTCAGCCTGACGGGAAAGAGTTCGCCGCCTCAGACAGCGGGTGGCTCAAAGGCAAAGTCACCTACTCCTTTAAAATCCCCCGAGAATCAGTCCCCGGCTCAGGCGGTATAATAGTAAAACTCTATCCCGGCATCCTCAGCCAGGTCGTGGAGGGGCTTGAGAAGATCCTGCAGATGCCAGATGGATGCTTTGAACAGACTTCATCGACTTTATACCCCAATATCATGGCTGTCAACTATATGACAAAGACAGGAAAGCTCAACGCCAATATCAGGACAACAGCAGAAAGATATATCAATGCAGGCTATCAGAAGCTTCTGACATTTGAAGTGGAGGGAGGCGGATTCTCTCTCTACGGCCAGGCACCTGCATCTGTCTGGCTCACCGGGTATGGACTTATGGAGTTCAACGATATGAAGGCTGTGCACGATGTGGATGAGCAGATTATAGACAGAACGGTGAGATGGCTTGAAGCACACGCATCAGCAGACGGGGCATACAACAGCGATCTCAGAACCACCGCTTATGTGGCATCTGCAATGATAGAATCCGGCCACAGAGACTCTAAGTCGATGAAGCCGACAATGGAATACATCAGGAAAAATGCATTGCAGCAGAGCGATCCTTATATGCTTGGGCTGTGTGCCTCTGCATTATCCCTCTATTCACCTGAAAGCCCTGATACTGCAAAGATTCTGGAAAAGCTGGCCGAAATGGCAGTGAAAAAAGATGGATGCGTCTCGTGGAAAACTCAGGGGAATACTCTCTGCTACAGCTACGGCAGCGGAGCTGAGATTGAAACTACATCACTGATCACGAGTGCAATGCTGAATACGCATTCATACCCCGAACTGGTACAGGGCGCCATAAACTTTCTGCTTAAAGCAAAGGACCCGAACGGAACCTGGTACTCCACCCAGGCTACAGTACAGGCTCTTAAAACACTGATTCTGTCGATGAGCACTTCATCAGGGCCTTCTGATGGCACAGTCCAGATATTGATCGACGGGAAAAAGTGCAGCGAGATCAGGATCACCCCCGATCAGTCAGATGTGCTGAAGATCTTGGACCTTAAGAAGTATGCATCTCCTGGTGATAATCTGATAACACTTGAATCCAGAGGTCAGATATCTGGAATGTACCAGATTGTGGGAAGCTACTACATGCCCTGGGGAAAGGATGAAAAGAAGTTCGAGCCCTTCACGGTAAAGCTCAACTATGACAGACGGGAGCTCAAGGTCGGAGAAACCATACATTCAGAATGTTCAGTCAAAAACAACCAGCGCGATGTGGCCCCGATGGTAATGGTCGAACTGGGTATTCCTCCAGGTTTCTCGCTCTGTGATGACGACTTTGAAAAGCTTGTCTCCGGAAAGCTCATAGACCGTTATGAAATTACAGGCCAACACGTCATCCTGTATGTCGGCAATCTGAATCCCGGCCAGATGCGGAGCTTCTCATTCCGCTTGACATCTCTCTTTTCAGTAAGAGCGAAGAGCCCTGCCACAAGGGTGTATCAATACTATAACCAGGAGAAGGAAAGCTTCGCAGCACCGGTTGAGATCGTGATACATTGAGAGTGATGGTCTCGCAAAAAAGGTGAAAACATTTCGCAGATATAATCTTACCTGTATGACAATGGCATCACCTCCAATCGGCATAGGAATGATACAGCAGTGGCTCAGGAGAATGGAGCCTGAATATCTGCTCCGGCATCTGAAAGAGAGCGGTGTTGATTTCGTTGAGATATATCTGGCCAAAGAGAAGTGGGAGGATCGCGAAAAGTGGCTGCGCATTGCAAAAGAGGCGGGACTCTTCTTCACTTTTCACGGGCCTTATGACAACAGGTATGATATCACCCTCTTTGAAGACAGTGCAGACAACGAAGTAAAAAAAGCCTTCATCGAGGTTATGGAGCTGGCATCAAAGCTGCTCTCTGAATTTGGCTACCGAAGTCGCGTCAATCTTCACGGAGCTTCAGACCTGACCACCGGCAACCGGGCCTTTCTTCACAGGATCACGGTGGACTTTGTCAGATGGCTCGCCAGGGAGCGTGAAGTAAGAAAGTGGCCGCTTGACTTCGTTGTTGAGCTGCTCCCTCATAACGGCGAAAAGCTGAAAGCAGGCGACACCACAGAGGAGCTGGTAAAGCTCGGAGAAGAGCTGGGAGATGAGATTTCAGGCTTCTGCTGGGATTTCGGGCATTACAGGAGTAATGAATATCAGTGTTATGATTCATTGCTGGCTGCAGAGTTTTTAACAAAGGTCCGGCACGTTCATATACACGACTTCAGAAGTATAGTCGATGATATCGATCACTGCCCTCTGAAATATGGGGAAGTGCCTTACAGAAAGTATCTTTCCATGCTAGATGAAAAGGATCTCTTCATGGTGCTGGAGCTGAACTATCGCAATTCTGAAAGCTGCGGCGATCCTGCAGAGGGCCTCACGTCAAGCATCAGAGAGCTGAAAAACGCACGGGCGGACATATTCACAGGCGATACAGAGAAGATCTCTCCAGAGCGCCAATGACATTCTACATTATCATTCCGGTATGAAGACACAGCGAAAGCCCTTCATCCTGTCCCTGTGGTTAGGGATATTCTCCCACCTTCTTGCACATCGGCAGTCGTCCTGTCTGTCCGTGAATGAGCTTCCTCTTATTGACTTGAGATACCCTGAAGTATAAGGCCCCCGGTAAGGATAAGGGCGATACCAGTCAATAGTCCATTCCCTCACATTTCCCGCCATGTCAAAGACACCGTAAGGGCTTCTGCCGCCGGGAAAGGCATCCACCGCAGTCGTATCACTTCTTGCAGATTCTGCCGAGTTAAGGAGCTTTGCATCAAAAGCTCCTCCCCACGGAAAGTCCCGTCTGTCTGTGCCTCTTGCAGCCTTCTCCCACTCTGTCTCTCTGGGCAGACACTTTTCGGCCCAGAGAGCGTATTTGTCAGCGTCAAACCAGTTCATGCACACAACCGGATGGTCTTCCCTGCCTTCAGTATAGAAAGTCTGCCACGTATCCAGCTCTTCTCTCAGCTCTGCAACTGTTTTATATCCTGTAGCCTCGACAAATCTGGAGAAAAGCAGATTCGTCACAGGATACATATCGATATAGTAATCATTGACAAATACCTTATGATGAGGCATTTCATCCCGTGAAGCTTTTGAGTAGCAGTGATCATTGATACTTGTCCCCATTATGAATGGTCCTGCTTCAATAAGAATCATGGGGGCACCGTCTTTACCTTCTATCAATGGAGGATAGTGAGAGGATCGCCTCCTGACTCCGGACTTTGGGGTAACTGTAATGGTTCTTATCTGTTTCAGAATTGCATCTGTCAGCTTATCACGCTGTTTTTCATCATTTCCTCTTGAATCCATGCGCTTAAAGAGAGGGCTTTCTTCAGAAGGCGGCGCAGTTGCAGCAGGAGCGGGAGATAATCTGGCTGTCTTCCTGACGGTGACTTTTCTTTTCCGGTCTTCTCCAGCCACTTCCAGAGCGGCCCTCATTGCCATCGCAGAAGGGTAACGGTTCTCAGGATAGAGCTCCAGCGCCTTTGCAAGAATGCTCTCCATATCAGTCGAAACAACAGGATTGACAGTGCAGATTGGAGCAAAATCAAGCGCTTTTACCTCCTTTCCTGTGAGAAGCTGATATAATGTCGCTCCCAGAGCGTAGAGATCTGATCTCGGCTCGGGATAGCCTCTGTACTGCTCGATAGGCGCATATCCCTCTGTTCCAATGGCTGTCTTCTTATACGGCGTTGAAGATAATGACCTGGCAATGCCGAAATCAACCAGATAGATCCGTCTGCCGGATTTTGAGACCATAATATTTGAGGGCTTGATGTCGCGGTTTAAAATGGGTGGAGTCTGGCTGTGAAGGTAATCCAGAACCTTGCATATCTCTATCCCCACAAAGCGGGCAAAAGACTCCTTCAGCCCCGGTGCTCCCTCTTTTCTTATGAGGGCTTCCAGATCGCTTCCTTCTATATAGTCCATCACCATATAGTAATGACCTCTCTCAATAAAGAAGTTGGTCACCTGTGGAAGGGAAGGATGGGAGAGTGTCGACAGGAGCTTTACTTCATTCTGAAATCGCTCCACTGCAGATCTCCGCTCCTCAGGAGTTGGAGAGAAATCTATCATCTCCTTCAACGCGCATTGTGTGACAAGTCGGGTATCGTTGACGAGATAAACCGCCCCCATGCCGCCTGACTTGATGAGATGCACTACTTCATAACGGCCTCCATCAAGACGGGAGCCGCCGGCCAGAGTAACGTCTCTGAGAAGCACTCCGCATTCAGAGCAGTATTTTGCATCTCCTGTATTCTGATTTCCACAATGAGAGCAGAGCAATTTCCCAGTGCACCTCCTCAACGCTGAAGAATCCTGTGGAGAGTTGCCAAAGGCCTGTATAAAAGGAGAGAGGCTCCCTGCCTTATAAAATTTACCTTGTACTCATATTTTCCTCCTGAAGAGGTATGAAGATGGCTGAGAGCGAAATGAAGCATCAATGTTACAGACAGAGACATCTGCAGTTCAGAGTCAGGGCAGTGTGCCTGCACCGCATCGGAGATATCTGCTGATAGGTGCCACAGTGTTGTTTATCTGCCTGTCCGGCATACCGCGTCATCACTTCATGTGGTTTTCCGATCATCTCAGAACTTACCCCGGCGACATCTGGTATGTTTTCGATCACTACGTCAGCAAAGGCTTTCCATTCCCTGTGGAATACCCCTCGCTGATGAGAGTCTTTGTGCAGCTTGTCAACACAGTCACAACCGAGAACTATGTAAAATACCTCTGGGCAACCATATACTTCCTTCTGCCTTTTGCAGCAGGATGCACGCTGATCATCTCCTCAGTACTGCAGGCTGAAGGACGGAGTGAGAAAAACCTCTGGATCTACTGGCTCTGTGCCCCCTCTTTTCTTGTATGCGGGATCACAAACTATGACTTTGTGCCGCTCTTTACTCTCCTGCTGGGCCTCTATCTGGCCTGGCGAGACAAACCGATAATAGGTGCCTGCCTCCTCGGGATGGGCACTGCCTTTAAAGTCTTCCCTGCATTTTTTCTGCCTCTCATAATGATACAGAGAAAAAATGTAAAGGACATGATAAAAATCATTGCAGCTTTCCTGGGTACATGGCTTTTCTTCAATCTCCCTTACATGCTCCTCGATCGCCAGGGGTTCACAGGGTGGTTGTACCCCTATAAATGGCAGTCAACGTGCAACTATGCCAAAAGCCCTGAAGACGGCGCAATCTGGTGGCCTCTTTTCAAGCTCACCGGCAGCAGTTCCGGTGCAATAACACTGCTTGTGCTCACTCTGGCAATAGGAATTATCCTCTGGCAGGCCATTCCCCGCCGGAACTACAGAGATGATATCTGGCAGTGGGGGCGCGGCATTGCATTGCTCTTCATCTTCTTTGACAGAATCTATTCGCCGCAGTATCATCTCTATCTGCTACCATTCCTGGCCCTGTCCAGGAAGCGCATCAATCTTATTCTCTTCTATATGCTCGAACTGCCGAATGTCTGTCAGATCATCTTCCTGTTCTTTGTCCGAAAGGAGCATTATCTGCTGCAGTCACTGATAGCAATAAAGTATCTGGCCATGATACTGCTGTTCATACAGTTTTACAGGGATGTTGTGATCTCAGGGAGAGATGACGAGATCACTGACACCTCTCTCTGTCCCCTTCCTGAAGGCGTATCCGGTGATGAAATCCATCATTCGGATCTGCCGGAACCTGTCGATGAAGAGCCAGGGCAAACCTTGGGAGAAAGAGCCGGAGGAGAAAAAGCGGCGGAGCCTTGAAAGAATTAAAACACCGGTTAAAGAACAGGCTTCTGACGCCCGGCAATGACAAGCATCCTTTCGGAAGAAGCCATATAATCAGAGCCGTCATATCCTCCGGTTACGCAATGTGGAAAAATACCTGATTTCCTGAGCAGATGGAGCATTTCGCACAGAGTGTAAAGACGAAGAGAATATACAGGTTCAACTACCTTCTCGCCTGTCTTCAGAAGCATCGATTCGCTCCATACATTATAGCGGCTCCGCACAAGATCGAAGCAGGAAACCTTGGAGGAGAGCACACCGTCATTTTCTTTCCATATCCTTCCAATCCCTTTCTGAAAAGCCATGCGCTCCACAATATACTCCCTGTTGATGCACTCGATGACAACAACTCCATCTTTGTTCAATGTATTGCAAACCATACTGAGAAATCTCTCATTATCGTCATCGTTGAAAATTCCGAAGGTGTCTCCAAGCAGCAGAGCCACATCGAACTGATTTTCATAGAGAATGTTTCTGAAATCACTGCAGACAAAATCAACGCTGAGGTTTTTACTCCTGCCTATTTCCTGGGCTCTGGCGATAAGCAGGCTGCTTATATCGAGACCTGTCACACGGCCTCCGGCCCTTGCAAAGGATATGGCGTGACGCCCAACGCCACATCCAAGATCGAGTACTTTATTTCCTGGAGGAAAGTTTATCCTTTCCATGATGAAATGAGCTTCTTTTACCCCTTCTTCCCATTTTTCGAGCATATCGGCCATAGAGCCCCTTTCGAAGTGCTCATCGCGCCCCCAGGGAGTGTGATCAAAATCAGGGTTGTCGTGATGCTCCATTTCCATTCACCTTCCACAGTTCCGGTCTACACCTTCGCCAAATATTTTTCAACTCCCTTCTTCCCGATGATGATCCATCATAGAAGGATTCTGTTCAACTCTGAAGAAAAAGTAATCCCCGGAAATAATACTTTAGGAGGACGATAATATGAAGCTAAGGGCAATATTTATACTTTTACTGGTATTATCCATGCTGACCCAGCTCGTCACACTCTCATCTGCTGAAGAGGAGAAGGTCAGAGTGGCATTTCTCCCCATCAAGAACGGTGCCGGAATTCATCACTGGTGGACTGGCGACTTTGACCCCGGAATCGCGATGACAGGACTCCTGGAGAATAAACTTATCGACTCGAGAAGGTTCGAAGTGATAGACAGACAGAACCTGAGCAAGATTATGCAGGAGCATAACCTGAGCATTGCAGGAGAGTTGAATGCCGACACTGCTGCAAGGATCGGTGAGATTACAGGGGCACGATATCTGCTGACCGGGGAAGTGATTGAGTTTGCAGAGATCAACACAGGCGGGAGCTCAGGCTTTTCGGTAGGCTGGGGTATCGGTGTCTCTGGCTCCTCACAGGGCAAAAAGAAAGTCCGAGTCAAGGTGGTATGCCGCCTTACCGATACTGATACGAGTGTAATGACAGGAAAGGCTGAGAGCATGAAAGAGATTACAGTTGAATCCGGAGGCGGCTCTTTCTATATTGCCGGGACAGGCGGCAGCAGTCAGGGAGGAGAAACTACCGCGTCCGGTCTGGGGAAAGGTCTTGAGGAAGTGGCAACCGAACTGGCAACCAAACTGGATACAACTAAGATAAACCCTGGCGTCGTGCGGAAGGGTATTCCCGGTTACGTCATGGATGTGGATGGCGAGCAGATCTACCTGAACCTCGACAACTCTGCTGATATCTCCAAGGTTATAAAAGGCATGAAGTTCACCGTGACAAGGCTTAAAGTCATCAAGGACCCCAGAACAGGAGAGAGCAAGAACCTGAACAAGCCTATCGGCGAACTGGTGGTTGAAAGCATTGACAGCGGCGTCATCATTGCCAGGCCGTCAAATGCCAGCGAATCGCTTCAGAAAAACGACAGAGTGGTCTCCAAATAAAGAGGTGCATATGCAAGGTGTTATGCATCAAAAAGTGCATAACACCTTTTTACTATGCTGAGCATCTTCAACAGAGTGATAGTGTGAGAGAATTCCGCAGCGAAAGGAAGGCCATGGCCACAAAAGGGACGATTTATAGAACTGCTTTAATGTCACTGGTTTTCACGCTTGTCATCTTTGTGTCTGCAGGAGTGCAGAACGCATCTTTCCAATCTATATTTGCACAGTCAAATCAGGGAGGAGACAGCTCAGTTGATAAGAATGCCCAATACAATAAGCTTCTTAAATGGCACAACAGGATAAGTGCCTATATAGATACGATTGAAGAGTTCATGAAAGCGTACAACAGAGCGCTCCAGGCCAAAACTACAAGCGCAGGCGGCTCTCTCCTTCCGGCACAGAAGCACGTTGAAACGATGAATAGATGCCTGAGCAGGCTGAGCTCTCTCACGCCTGACTCCCTTTTTTCGAACGGTCACCGGTATCTGATAAGCTCATTTGACAACTTCAAGCGCTCCCTGATATTCCCCACAGGCTCATCGCAGCAGCAGGAGTTCCTATCCCGGGCTCAGTCAGATTATTCGAAGGCACAGGTGGAGTTCAACAACTATCTGGATGCCTACAACAAAGAGCTGGAGGAATATTCGAAGCCGTGAACGCTCAGACTGGTGAGGCAGGAAGCCGTAAGAAAGGATGGAGTATGGTGAGAAAACATAAAATTCTAATTCTGCTGGCCATGGCAGCATTCATCTTTTCTGCAGTTTACAACGTATATGCGGAACAAAAAGCCCTTGCACTTGCAATGGTGACAGGAATATATGGAAAGCTCAGCGTAAACGGTGATTCTGCCAAAATGAAACAACGCCTTTATCACGGTAATGTTGTCAAAACTGAAGGCAATTCAAAAGCTACACTGCTGTTGAAAGACAAATCAGAAATAAAGATGGCACCAAAAACAACACTAACAATAAATGACCCTGATTATAATATAACTGAAAAACGAGGACTTTTGGTTGAACTTGGAAAAATCTTTGCCAAGATGACAAAGCAGAAATCGAATTTTCAGATCTCATCACCTTATGGCGCCGCAGCCATTGAAGGAACCGAGCTTCAAGTCGAGGTGATAGAGGGGGTGAAGACTTCTGTTGTGGTGGCGGAAGGATCGGTCCGATTTGGGTATGAAAATAACGACGTTTTAGTTGGTAAATCCTTCGAAGGAGTTTCTAATTCAAATAAAACGCGAATAAGTAATCCTAAAAAAGTTCAATATCGGAATCTCATCAAATGGCAGAATGACATAAATACATATATTGAAGTAATTGACAGCTTCATGAAAGCATTCAATGAGGCTCTCCAGATTAAAGCTCAAAGCGGTACTGGCTCTCTCTTAAAGGCACAAGGACAGTTGAAAATCATCACAGCTTGCCAGGATAAACTCAATTCAATGGTGCCTGATCCCGACTTTTCCAACGGTCACCATTACATTAAGGCCGCCTTTACCAATGCCAAGACGTATTTGGAACTTGTAAAGGACGATGATCAAGACGATGATCAAGATACAACAATATTCTATAAAACGTTTAAAGAAAATTATGATCTTGCACAGCGAGAGTTTACCAAATATCAGAGTGATTTTAACAAGCAAGTTCAAAAAATGATCTCGCAAAAATAAAAATTGACAATCGGTGATTGATGAAATCCTCATGAATACTGAATTTCAAAATACCGATTTTTGCCAAAACCGACTTTTTCGACTTCGTTACAAATGTATGCCCTGATAGTAAAAGTTTTATTCATACACTTGAGAAAAAAAAATGACAGAAAAAAAAACAAAGAAGATCTCACGCGGACTTTTTTTCATTATTTCGGCTTTTGTTTTCTATTCATTTTACATACTTCTTGATTACTGCAGTATCATGACAGACTATAAAATGAAATACTGGGATACTCTTATTTTATTCTTCCAGCAGCGGGCTCCGGATCCACATATAATCACCATAACTGTGAGCAATGAAGATAGAGAAGCGCTGGGAGGATGGCCATGCGATCACAGGATGTTTGCAAAGGTTGTCAATTTTCTTAAAGATGCAGGGGCGAAAGTGATAGTATTCGACTTCTTCTTCAAACAGGACTCTCCCGGCGACAAAGAGTTTCTGAAAGCAATCAAAGAACACGGCAAGGTTGTATTCGCACTTCCCTGGGATGATAATCAGAAATGTCTTGATTATGGACCTGAGAAGTTTCGTCAAAATGGAGGTGAATTCGGCCACGTTGCAGTGGTACATCAGAAGGTATATCGATATTTTCCTTTATATATTGTCGATTCATTCGCATATGACAGTCATAAGAGCCTCAAAGACAATGATGCAATTCCAGCTCTGGCCCTTAAATCAGTCGAACTCTATAAGGATCTCAATGAAGATACGATGAAATTCAATGGAAATCATCTATCCCCGTTACTACTCATTGACTCTCTTGCGATTCCAATGCTTCCTGCCATCAACGAAACAACCGGCTTTCCTGATTGCATGTTGATAAATTACTGCGGTCCACAAGACTGCTTTAATAAGTCCGAACAGCAATTCCGCATAAGTGTCATAATCAATGAAAACAAATATTATGCAAGCGATAGAGAGAGACTTAAAAAGAAAGCAAATGGAAATATTGTATTAATATACAACACTTTTGATCCTAATGACAGATTTGGTACGCCGTTCAGCATGAAATCCGACGATTCAGAAGAGGAGCGTATGCCAGGTGGCGAGATACACGCCCAGGAGATTTCGAATCTTTTAGATAGAAAGTTTATCAGATACTACCGAGTCATTGATACACTGGCACCTCTCCTCTTCCTTTTGCTTGGCGTGCTGGTATTCTCTGCACCCATCCAACTGAAGACCCGCTTCATTCTTTTCGGAATCATTCTGATTCCATGGCCTGTTATCTCGATCCTTCTGTTTGTTTACGCCCGGATAGTAACGGCAATCTGGCCTCCAATAGTAATGCTGGTCCTGCTTCTGATCTCTCTTCTCTACTACGAGCGCAGGCAGTTCATCACCCTCTTCGGGGACTTTGTCTCCCACCGCCTCAAGGATCAGGTGCTGATGGACGCCAGTAAGGGCACTGTGGGAACGAGGGAAGTGGAGGCTACAATTGTCTTCGCCGATATACGAGGCTTCTCCACCTTTTCAGAGAAGCTCTCACCTGGCGAGCTTACAGACAAGATGACAGAGTACCATACAGAGATGAACAGGATATTCGAAAGAAATCACGGGCAGATTCTGGACTATCTTGGCGATGCGGAGATGGTGGGCTTCGGCATTCTGGGCGAAGACAGATATCACCCGCTCCGGGCCATCAAGTCTGGCCTCGAGATGCAGATCGAGATAGCAAAGATACGGGAGCGCTGGAACCTTCCAGGAGGACAGCAGTTCGAAGTGGGAGTAGGCATCTGCACAGGCACTGTGGCTGAAGGGATCGTCGGCAGCGAAGGAGTCAAGAAACAGCTTATCTCGATGGGCGATACCACCAATACTGCCGCCCGCATCCAGGCTCTCTCCAAAGACCTGGACAGCCTTGTCACCATTAGCGAGAGCACATATTTCAAAGTGAAGGATGATGTCATAGCCGATCCTCTGAAAGAGATGCCTCTGAAGGGGAAGACTCAGAAAGTCATGCTCTACAGGGTCAGAGAGATAAAGGAAGAAGCGCTGAAAAGGCTTTAACCTGAAACAACCTGTGCCCTGTAAGACACAGGCCCCTGCAGGCTGCAGGAAAGGAGCTCCAATCAAGATGGAACAGGCAGATCTTATCATCTCTCCGCAATACCTCATAACGATGGCTCCCGATGACAAGGATCTGAAGAAAGGGTACTCAATCGCCATAAAGGGCGGCGTAATCGCGGCGATCGGGCCTTCCGGTGAAGTGCTTTCCCTTTATGAACCGAAGGTTCACGAGAAAAGGGACGATCTTCTCATCATGCCCGGCATGATCAATACGCACGGCCATATAGCCATGACAGGCTACTGCGGGAAGATCCCTGATGGACAGCCCTTCGATGCCATCCTCTTTGACTATATGCTTCCTCTGGAGAGGCATTTCATCGGCAGAAAGGACTTTGTATATCTCTCAACACTTCTGGGGTGCCGCGAGCTCGCAAAGAGCGGCGTCACCACATCAGTAGAGATGTACTATTCTGCCGGAGATATGATCAGAGCCTTTACAGAAGTGGGGATCAGGGGTGTCATCGGAGAGACATTGATGAGTGAATTCCCTACCCCTTCAGGATTGGATGTGTCTCAGGCACTCAGATATATAGAGGATATTCATCAGAGTCTGCCTCCCGGCGACAGAACCGTCGAGATTGCTGTAGCTCCACATGCGCCTTATTCCTGCAACGATGAGACACTGCTGCTGGCCAGGGATACTGCCGCCCGTCTCAGTATCCCGCTTCTCATGCATGCAGAAGAGACACCTGAGGAAGGCAGAAAACTGGCATCCGGAGACGTATACCTGCCTGCCTCGAGCTTCTACAGGATCAGGGAGAATGTCAAGGCTGATCCAATAGTCCATCTCGGCAGTATCGGCCTCTTTGACATCCCGAGAGTGCTTCTGGCCCACACCATTTATCTTTCGAAGTCTGAGATGGTAACGATGGCGAAGTACAGGGTGGGATCTTCATACAACGGGGTCTGCAACACCCAGATCGGTCTTGACATAGCTCCGATCTGCCAGATGAGAAAAGCCGGCATCGCCGTAGGAATAGGGACAGACGGCCCCCTTACGAATGACCGTCTTGATCTGGCCAGCCAGTTCATCACACTGCTCTGCCTTCAGCGCCATAAATACCGATCGTGCGAGGCAATCACCTGCTATGAGATAGTGCAGATGGCAACTCTGGAAGGCGCCAGGGCAATAGGACTGGATAGTAGAATCGGATCTCTGGAAGAGGGGAAAAAGGCCGATCTTATCGGTATTTCACTGCAGAGTGATCTGAGAAAAGAGATGTATCTCAACAACAGCTCGGTTTACTCAATGATAGTAAAATATCTCTCATCGCACGATATTGAATACTGCCTCGTTAACGGGAAAAAGCCGGCTCTCCCTGACGATAATGAGCTCCGGGCCCGCATGAAGCCTGTACTGAAAGAGATTGGAGACTGGAAGCCATCCCGACAGTAAGGAGATGCAGAAAATGGAGGGTTTATCCTGTATTTCTGCGAAATATCTGATATCACAGCTCTGATCCAGTGAATACGGATAAGTGGTGCAAAGCCATCACAGTTACAAGTCCAGAAAAGGAGAACCTTCGCCATGCAAAAGAAGTCCCTCTCAATCACGGTGCTGATATGCGCCGTCTTTATTCTCTCAATGCTCCCGGCTTCATCGGCTGAGACTCTTAAAAAAACACCGCCTGATCTGCAGAAGATGATAGAAAACGCAGGAGGGACATCCCAATACCCCGATGCTGACTCCATCATCATCAATGAAGAGATAGAGGTAACCTATCAGGATAACGGTGACTTCACCACCAGAGAGCGCAGCCTGATAAAGATTCTTACAGAGAGCGGAAAGAAGGATTACTCCACCCTCACCTTTTCATATCACAGGCGTTATCAGAGCGTGGAGATTCCTTCTGCTTCTGTAATATATCCAGATGGAACGATCCTGAAAATACCTGAGGATGCTGTCAAGGATACAACTGAGGCAGAAACACAGGAGATGAATATCTTTGAGGAAAACTTCAGGAGAAAAGCTGTCACAGTGCCCAACCTGGCGGTGGGATGCTCCATACAATATGAAGCGGTGACCACCACAAAGGCGCTGCTCAAAGACAACTATACTGATGCATTCATGTTCCAGTATTCTGAGCCACTGCTCTTTAAAAAGGTCACAATCAACGGACCTTCGAGCAAGCCTCTGCGTTATATTGTCAAGAACGGCTCGCTTGAATTCAATGAATCGAAGAAGGGAAGCCGTAACATCTATCAGTGGCAGGCACAGAAAGTCCCAATGATCATCACCGAACCCGGTATGGTCTCCATAGGCGATGTCGGCATAAAGCTGGCTGTAGGAACCTTCAAAGACTGGAAAGAGATCTCCCGCTTTGGCGACTCACTGAATCAGGATAAGCTGGACTCGACACCTGAGATGAAAGAGACTGTGAAGAAGCTCACCAGCGGTCTCACAACCGAAGATGAGAAGATTCTGGCCATATTCAGATTCATCTCCCAGAAGATAAGGTATATGGGCTCAGCAATGGATGTAGGAGCATTCATCGAGCCTCACAAGGCAAGCTACACATTTGAAAAACAATACGGCGTATGCAGGGACAAATCAGTGCTGATGGCATCGATGCTGCGTGAAATCGGTGTTCACTGTGACGATGTGCTGATCAACATCAACACGGCAACAGTGCCTGAAATCCCGACAGTCTACTTCCAGCACGCCATATGTGCAGTTAAAAAGAAAGATGGATCAGTATTCTTCATGGACCCCACGCTGGAGCTCTCCTCTTCCATGGGTGAGAGCTATACAGGGGATAAACACGTCCTTCTCCTCACGAAGGAGGGAAGTGATCTTGCCGTTGTGCCTCACGTACCTGCGGAGCGTTCGCTTGGCACCATCGAAGCCACTGCAAACCTTGACAATAACGGCACTTATACCGGGAAGGTTCATCTGTCAGGCACCGGCTATTATGATCTTGTGCTGCGCTCCATAAACCGGGAGTATACAGCAGTTCAGTTCGAGAGAGTAGTTGGTCAGCTGGGCACACATTTCCACCCCAGGGCGGCTGTCAGTGATGTGGTGTCTTCAGACCCGGCAGACCTTTCCAGGCCTTACTCCTTCTCCTTCAATCTTACCACTCCCAGCTATGCCGTTCCTGCAGGCAGATATCTGCTCCTTCCTGTCCCGCTCTTCACATCGAGCTTTGACCTTGTGGTAAACAGGGTTTTCTCAGAATATACACGTCTGAAGGAGCGGAAATATCCCATGGCTGTCTTCTCTACCTGCGGATGTGTTCAGAAAAGCAGCCTCTCCATTCCGGAAGGCTATTCAATCATATCGCTCCCTCCATCCCTGACGTTGAAGAAAGGACCGGTCACCGCATCCATGGAGGTCAAGGCAGAAGGCCGGACAATAACCCTCAGAAGTGACTGCAGGATCGAAAAGACAAGGCTCACACCGCTGGAATATCAGGATCTGCGCAGTGTGGCAATTGAGTTGAAGCGCTTTGCCCGCTCAATGGTAATACTGGAAAAAAAATAAACACTGCATTAAGATTCTGAATGAGCACCATACAGAGATTCGCAAGGAGGTTCCATAAGATGAAGATAGCGGCAAAGATAACACTGATGCTGATTACGATATTCGCTCTCACCATAGAGGTTTACAGTCTTGATTTCAACGAACTGATCCGGAGCTCACCGGACAACACAAGGTTCCCTGACGCCAATGCAATCATCATAATGTCTGATAAGAGCTACGAGCTCCTGGATTCCAGAAAGGCGACAGAAAGCACTTCCTATCTGGTCAAGGTACTGAACAACAAGGGAAGAGAAAAATACAGCGACCATAAAGTTCCATTCAATAAAGAAAAAGAAGAGCTATCTCTTACTAAAGCCGGAACATATAAAAAGGATCTGACCTTCGTAGATATTGAAAGTAAAGCCATAAACGACGTCACACCTGTCGAGCTCGCCAACGCTGCCATATACGCCAACTTTCTTAACAGAGTCTTCTCACTTCCGGTTGTGGATCCTGGCAGCACCATTTACATGAGCTTCAAAAAAAACATAAGCCTGTCCGGAGATGATAACCTGAGTGATACAGTCTACTTCCAGTTCGATGAGCCTCTCATGAAAAAAGTGATGACCGTTGTCCTTCCCAGTGACAGAAAGCTCGCCTATAAAGTTATAAATATGAACAGGAACATGCAGATTGAGAAAGGTGACAGAAAGACGAAATACACCCTTACCGTCACAGAAGTTCCCCAGATAAAGCGTGAAGAAAGCATGCCTCCAATGTCTGAAGTTGCCTCGAGAGTCCTCTTCTCCACGAGCACAGACTGGGATGACGCGTCAAAGCCATTCAGAGACAGCTTCTTCAAAGCCTGCCTGGTAACGCCGGAGATATCCTCCTTTGTCGGTGAGCTTACCAGAAACTGCAGTAATTCCGAAGATAAGCTGCGCGCCATCTCTCTTTTCATTGTGCAGAAAGTAAGATCCATCAGCCTTCCGCTCGGATATGACGGTTACAAGCCTCATAATGCAGAGATTGTTCTGAAGAACAAATATGGCGACTGCAGAGACAAGACAGTACTGTTCGTGACGATGCTGAAAGCTGCGGGAATTGAGGCATATCCCGCTCTTGTGAATTCCGACTATACGCCTGTGGAGAAAGAAGTGCCGACACTGAAGCAGTTCGACACAATAATCATAGCCCTGCCTTCCGATAAGGGATATCGCTTCCTCAACCCTTACGGAGAGGAGTCTCAGTATGGATTCATTGATTGCTATGTCGGGTGGGAATCACTTGTCGTAAAGCCTGATAAATCGCTTTTCTCACCAGTTGTTGACCTGGCAGACATAGAAAGCAGAGCCGAAAACACAATAGAAGGGACTCTGAATGATAAAGGAGACTTTGACGGGGTGATTTCGTCAAAGCTTTATGGAATATATGACACGGCAGCCCGTGGGACGTTCACCGACCTGAGAGGAAAAAAGACAGAAATGTACTTCGAGCAGAGGGCCGAGGAGTTCTGCCCTGAGGCGAAGGATAAAGGCCATCTGAACAGTGATCCTCTCGATCTGACAAAAAACATGTCAGTCAAACTGGCACTTGAAGGAGAGCGCTTCGCAGTGCTTCAGGGCTCGATGATGCTGATAAAGGTCCCCAGAGTTCCTTTTGCCTTTGCACGCCCGCTTTACACTCCCAGTCTGGCAAAGCGCATGTATCCATATGTACTCGGTTCGTGCAACGAGAACAGCTATACATTCAGGGTCAACGTTCCTCCCGGCTATAAGCCTCTTTATATGCCGGAAAGCAGAAAGGAGACTGAAAGCTATGGGTGCTTTGAAAGAAGCTGCAAATATGATGCTGCTGGCTCACAGCTTGTTTTTTCAAAGACCATAACCAACGTCAAGAACCTTGTCACTCCGGAGCAGTATCCACTCTTCAAGAAGCACCTGGAGGAGATGGAACTTGTACAGAACAACCTGATAATACTGAAAAAAAATAGTGACAGACTCCAATATTAGACAAACGCGCATTATAAATTGCAATATCAAAACTTCTGGAATCACCTATCAACGCTCATTTGGCAATTTAGAATGCTGCAGTTTGTTATGCTGGTGAGTATAACAATCCGGATCTTTGATTCTCAGCCATTGACTGACACTATTCAAGCCACCGGGCCAGGTCTTTTGCGTGATATGTAAGGATCATGTCTGCACCGGCTCTCTTAATGGATGTTATGATCTCCAGCGTTATCTCCTTCTCCTTTATCCATCCCTTCATGGCTGCGGCCTTCACCATCGAGAATTCACCACTGACGTTGTACGCCGCCAGAGGATGGAGCGTCACCTCTCTGGCTGTCCTGAGCACATCCAGATAGGCAAGTGCAGGCTTCACCATGACTATATCGGCACCCTCTTCCACATCGAGGAGCAGCTCCCTTACCGCTTCCCGGATGTTGTGGTAATCCATCTGATAACCTTTTCTGTCGCCAAACTGAGGAGCTGAATCTGCCGCCTCCCTGAAGGGGCCATAAAACGATGAAGCATATTTTGCAGCATATGACATGACAGGCGTATCTTTAAATCCTTTCAAATCCAGAGCCTGTCTGATAGCCTGTACCCTTCCATCCATCATATCAGAAGGAGCCACCATATCTGCTCCTGCCTCTGCCTGTGAAACTGCGGCTTTCGCCAGAACCTCAAGCGACAGATCATTATCAACATTTTCATTTTGGATTATGCCGCAGTGACCGTGGCTTGTATATTCGCAGAGACATACGTCCGTTATGACAGCAATATTGACTTTATTCTTCTTCAGTGAGCGCACGGCAGTCTGTATGATGCCGTTGTCGGCATATGCTTCCGTTCCAACCGGATCCTTCCTGGCCGGAATGCCGAAGAGCATGATCGCCGGAATTCCCAGATCGGCGACTTCCTTGACCTCCTCAACAAGCATATCCGGTGAGAAATGAAAGTTCCCCGGCATCGAGGAGATTTCAGACCTGACCTTCTCACCGTGCGTTACGAAGAGCGGGTAGATAAAATCACTTACAGAAATGGTTGTCTCACAGACAAGTCTGCGAAGGAGCGGATTGTTGCGAATACGTCGTGGTCTGACTGTGGGAAATGCCATAGTATACCTCCGTTATCTCTCTTCCTGGAAAGCTGATATCTGAGATTTCGTGCAGGTATGGAACAAAACCTCTCCTTCTTCAATTCCCATGCTCATTGATGCCGGACTGTTCTGCAACAACCTGCAGGGTTTTCAGCAGGTGGGATCAGGTGTAACCGCTTTTCAATATGACAGGAGTTGATACTCGTATTCCTGTCCCTCTGTCACGTTCAGGATAGACAGATTCGTGAGAGCACAATAAAGCGAGGCCGGAAGTCCAATGGAGGATTTATTTCACATTTCAACGAAATCTCGAGTATCAGGGTTCCGATCCAGTAAACACGGATAAAGGATAGTTTTTGAGGGTTCACCAGTTTCCCCCCTCAGGGGGCAGGCAGTGTTCCATCATTCTCCCCTCAACGGGGACAGGAAAACGCAGTCGTTACAAAGACTCTATAGAAGTTCCGAGAGATAAGGGAGTGTCAAATCAGTGCATGTTTTTGATTATTTGACATCAGAAAACAAAAGAAACTGTTACTTGCTGCTTCTTCTGCTTCTCATATTCATGGGAGGCATCGGCGGGCTCGTATATCTCCTTGTATATGGCAAGGTTCAGGGAACACTGAATCAGGGCTGCGTTGCCGGCGTTGTTCTTCTCTCAGTTGCCCTTATCTCACAGTTCGGGACTTTCAAGCGTGTTCACAAGCGCCTGAGAGAGGAGCAGATCGTCGTCAGCAAAGCCGGCATTGAGTTTAAAACTGATGACATGAAAATACAGAGCAACTGGAGAGATGTTACCGGGCTGCAGATAGTAAAAAAGCCATTGAGCGCCACCAATTACATCCTGTATCTGAAAGGTGGAGGCACGATAGAGTTCACATCCAATGTCAGAGAGAGAGAGATGTTGATCAGGGGCATTGAAAACAACACAGGCATGGCCTTCAGAGAAGGTCCCGGTGTGGAAGCCACAGCCAGGGAAAAAGGCTCATCAGGCAACAATACTACAGAGATAAAAGGTAAAAACGCTGCAGGAATGCCCAGGATGATGAAGCAGAAAGACCATAAAATCGATTTTGACAACTGAGGTGATTCTTCCCCCTGTCCGACTCAAATCCCCAGAAAGCTCGAGAGTTCCTGGAACTGGCTCTCATTCGTGTGCACCACGCTTCTTCAACAGTTCTGCAATTCTGTCATATTTCTTTTCCCTGGCAACAGCCAGTGCGGTCTTTCCATTTTTCGCCTTTATATTGATATCTGCACCCTTATCGAGAAGAAAAACAACAATGTTGCTGTTTCCTCTGGCTACTGCCATTATCAGTGGAGTCTGGCCGTCTTTAGCAGCTGTATTTACCTCTGAACCTTCTGCAACCAGGAGCCTGGCTATTTCAAGGTATCCTCCATATGCCGCGCCGTGAAGGGGAGTACAGCCGTTGACACTTTTTGTGTTGACATGACAGTTGTTGGAAACAAGGATTGACACTACCTTTTTATGGCCGTTCCACGCAGCCTTTGACAGCGGAGTATGCCCGTTGTTGGCCTGCGCATTGATCTTCGCACCTCTGGCGAGAAAAAGCTTGACCAGTTCCACGTTTCCTTTTGCAGCTGCCATATGAAGCGGAGTCCATCCATACACATCCTGTGCGTTTATAAGTTCAGGGTTGCTTTCCAGAAGAACTTTAACAGCCTCCTTATCCCCTCGTTCCACGGCATCGTGTATCTCAGCAGCGGAAAGCGGTCCGATAAACAGTACAAGTATTGAAGTAATTATTACGCAGCACAGCATATAACGCATCATACACTCTCCTTACAATTGTGAGCCAGGTGAACCAGGTTCTTATCAGCAGAACTCTAGATTTGATTACGACAGCAATCGTGAAAGACCTGCAAAACTCATGCTCAAATCAGCGCAAACCCAGATATGCCAGAGGTTTCATGCTCCGACCAGTCGTAAGCAGATAAAATATTCGATGACGTGGAAAGCTGTCGCCGTGATCTGCCGGAGTCTCATTGACAGACAACTCGAAGCGTGATAGAGTGGCAATACATCAAAGTTCAGAAAATGAAAGGATACTCCGGAGATGAAGAAAAACACCGAGAAGCCCACATCTGAGGAACTGAGCGGATCGCTCAGAACACTGACATTTTATCATCCCACACAAGGTACGTTTCCCTTTGAAAAGCTCTTTAACGCTCACAGCGGCTTCGTATGCCTGATACCCGATGTTGATTCCTTACTTCTCCATACCCTAAGGTTAGAGAAGAAGGAGCTCGACTCACTTGGTCTTCAACTCATCGTCATAACAGAAAAAGCCTATGAGGAAGATGACATTCTGATAATCAACGAGCCTGAACTGCTGAAAAAGCATTCTATTGATGAGAACAAGTTCTTCTTTATTGAAGAAGGATGGAAAAACTGTTTTTTCGTCTCTGCACCAGGCGAGTTCCTCCCCACCGCTGTCGATTATATAATACTTGACAGTGGAGACTCCAAACATCTCACAGAGAGGATTAAGACTATTCTGAAGAGTAAGGGCACTAATCAGGGTGACGACCTGCTACATTGTGAGGAGCAGTAAGCTCATCAATCTCTGACTCCAGGGATGACTGCGCCAGGGCTTCTTCACTCTGAGTTATCTGATAGTCTGCTGGCACAAATCCATTTTGTGTCAAGTGCTCTACTATCTCACTACATGTTTTTTCTTCACAGTTCTTTATCTGTTTCTGTGAAGATGCATCCTCCGGTGTTCTGATTTTACCGCCCATAAAATCATCCAGCATAGCTTCAATCATTCTGCCATCAATATTTGAGAGATAGCCTTTTACTTCATCTTCCAAGGCTGGCTGATACGAGAAAGATCGCCGCCGCTCTCTGACAGCTCCGCCTTTGTTGAGAGTCTGCGGCTCATGATCTTCTGCCGGAACAACTGCCTCTACGCTGGGAAATGAAGAAATATCCGCTTCCGGCTTATCATTGTTGATAATGGACTCTTCATCAGAGCTTTTTTCAACAGAGCTTGAGAACTCCTTCACCAGCAGCTTTTTAATATCACAGGACAGGGATTTCAGAAAGTATCTGCGATAATCTTCCATAGCAGACTGCATTCGGGTTACAACGGCAGAGCACTCCTGCTCCAGTTCCTGAATCATCACCTTCTTCTCCTTCTGAATGAAAAGGCGAATCTCTTCTTTCTCCCTGTCTAGCCGACTACTTTTCTCGAATTGATTTTCGATTACATCAGCATTCTCTCTTGAAACAGTTATCCTGCAGCTCTTTTTCATACAACTACGCCCAATGTTGTTTTATTTGGTGTTCTACTGTTCAGCCTGCCTATCTTGTGCTCCCAGGCAACAACATCTTCAGCCTGTCAATCTCATCCATCGCCTGTGTGTGATCAGGGTCAATCTCCAGAACCATCTGCCATACCTCAATTGCTTTCGCAATATTTCTCGCTTTCTCATAGAGCACGGCAACCTCAGAGAGGCTCCTGATGGCAAGATCCTTATTACCTGTCAGCCTGTGGATGTTTCCAATCTGTTCCCTTGCATACAGATCCTGTGAATCGAGTGCACTCACTTTATTGAAGGCCAGAATCGAATCTCTGAAAGCTCCCTTTGCAAGACATACTGTCCCCAGAGCCTTGAGAGCAGATATATCATTTATATTCAATTTCAGAGCCCCCCTGAACTCGACTTCTGCGGCGTCATAGTTCTGAAGCTCCATATAGAGATTGCCAAGTGCCATGAGGAGAGATGAATCAGGTGTGATCAATACTTTGACCTTCCTTAATGCATCAGCCGCTTTATCCTTTCTACCTGCCTCTCTGAATTTATCTGCAAGCATTCTGTACTGAGCTTCGGCGCGATCCATTCGGCCCTCAACCATGTAAGAATCAGCCAGTTTGACAGCTACTTCCAGATTATCAGGTGCCAGCTTTTGAAGCTTGCCGATAAGCTTCATGGACCTCTCACCCATTCCCTCTTCTGAGTAAAGACGGGCCAGTTCCAGCGATTGATTGACGAACTGCTCAAAGTCCCCTTTTTTTCTGTTTATGATGATGAGGCACATTCTCGGCTTGAAGCCCATGGGGTCGAGACCTACAGTCTTTTCTGCTATTTCACAGGCTCTGTCCACTTCTCCATTATCAAACAGGATCCTCACCAGCTCACAATTCTGAGCAACTACGTCTGAGAAAAGACCCCTGATGGCATAGATTTCAGAAAGCCTGATATAGGACCTTTCGTTTTCAGGCTCCTTCTCTTTCAGTTGCAGATAAAGCTCCATCGCCTTATCCCATTCATTGAGATCATAATGCTCCTCAGCTTTTTTGATGAGGTCAGAAGTCTCTCTGGTCAATTTCTGAGTCTTTTTCTTGACTTCTTTCTTGAGATCAAAGCCTATGAGCTGAACGAACGTCTCAAAATCACCCTTTTCAACTATATCTTTCTCTGAGAGAGATGAAAGCTCAACAACAGGCTCAGCGGCTTCCAGCCGCGCCTGCTCCTCTTCCTCTCTGCGAACCCTCTCTGCAGTTTCCTGTTTCGACTTTTCAAGTGCTTCCTTTCGCGCACGCTCCTCGGCTTCAACCAGTCTGGTCTTCTCTTCGGCTATCCTGCGCGCCTTCTCTTCGGCTTCCTTTCGTGCCTTTTCCTCAGCCTCTCTCTTTAATTTCTCCTCGGCGATCCTCTTCTCACGCTCTTCCGCCTCGGCACGGGCCTTTTCCTCGGCTTCCTGCCGTGCTCTCTCTCCGGTATCATGGCTGGCCGCGGCAGCATCAACGGCATCAGTCTTTTTATCAACAACCTTGATTGAAGAGTTCCCATCTTCGAGCTCGGCCAGAATATCATCAACAGAAAGGCCCAGTTCTTCATCCAGCATGTTCATGTCAGGAAGTATGCCATCTTCTGTTCCTTCAGCATTAATTTCCACCGCATTGAAATCATCATCCAGCATCAGCTCATCGACTGCTTCGGAGACAGATGATGCCTGATCTTTTGAGGAACTCTTCTCGGAAACCTGGGAATCTGTCGGGATAATCATATCTTCACATTTTTCTCCGCCAATAGTGGAAGCTCCATTCAGTGAACCAACATCCCACGATACCTTGGCATCTTCCTTTCCCAGCGCGAAAACAGGCGAATCGTCAACAGGCAGAATCGGGGTTTCATCACCTGGAAAATCGAATGCAGGAAGATCTTTCTGAGTTGATATTACTGCTTCGGGTTTTTCCTCTGGAGCTTTTACCTCGATCCCTGCGGTGATTGGCTTACCGGAAACATCTGTTTCCCTCGGATGGACAAGTTCCGGAACAGCTTCAGTTCCGGCCGAGACAGCACGCGCCCTGGCTTCATCAATTATTCCTGCTGCTTCCTGCCGAGCCTTATCCAATATTTCCTTCTCTTCGTTTCGAGCCTTCTGGATAATCCCGGTTTCAGATCTTTTAGCCTCCTCAACAATCCGAGCCATTTCATGCTCTGCCTTTTCTAATATTTCACGAGCTTTATCATTTGCTTCCTTCAATATGATTGCGCTCTGATTCAGGGCATTTTTCTGCAGCTCGCTCTCTTCACGTTTTGCTGCTTCAATGATACTCCGGGCTTCTTCCCTGGCCTTTTCCAATATAAGACCGGCTTCTTTCTGCTGCTCTACAGCATTGAATTCTGCATAGAGCTTTTCTTTTTCCTTTTCAGCTTCTTCACGGGCATTTTCGAGTGTATTCCAGGCCTGCTCCTGTGCATTCAGGATGATGTTCAACTCTTCATCGCGAGCTTTTTCCACTATAGACTGAGCCTCTTCTTCAGCCTTCTGAATGATGCGCCTGGCCTGTGCCTCAACATCCCTGATTCCCGTAGAAAGACTTTCGGATGCTCCCTTTTCACCTTCAATTCGCTTCAGAAGCTCCCTGGCCTTTGCTACAACTGAGCCCTCCGGATCAAGCTCGATGGCCTTGGTAATATAACCCCTTGCCTTATCCATCTTACTCTGTTCTATATACAGCTCGCCTATCTCCATATGAGCAGGCACAAAGTAATGGTTTTCATCCAGGGCTTCCTTCAGAAATGCTTCAGCCTCACGGGGTTTGCCAAGCATCCTGTATGCCTTGCCCAGGAGAAAGAGAAAGACATACTCGTTGTCGTCCTCGCGGGCCTTTTTCAAAGACTCAATTGCTTCACTCTCGCGATGAAGATCAACGAAAGCCTGTCCCATATGGTAATGGGTCCAGGAAAAAGAAGGGTTGTAGCTCAGAGATTTCGTGAAAGAATCCAGGGCTTCCTGATATTTACCCTCCTTCAAAGCCTTAAAGCCTCTCTGATACTCGGAAATCCATTCTACCTTCTCTGGAAGCTTTCTGTATACCTGATCAACAAGGTTTATCGCCAGTTTTGATGAGGGAAACAAACCTATGAAGCTTTTAATATACCTTAGTGATTCTGCTTTCTTTTCAAGCTTCTGGCATGATTTTGCAAGCCCGAGATAAATGTTCTGAGCTTTCTTCTCATCATTGATGAGTGTATAATCCATCTGACAGTATCGCGAAAGATTTTCTATGGCTTCAGGCCACTTTTCTGTCTGATAAAAATGAAGACCAAGGAGCAGAAAAGTTTCACTGAGGTACGGATCTGTCTCTCTCGCATTCTCCAAAATGTTGACATACTGGACAGGATCCTTCGATGACTCCTGATCCTTTGCTTTTTTGATAAGTGCCTGAGCCTTATCTCTTTGACTCATAAGGTATCACTATCTTCCTTTCAGCGGTTCTATAATAATCATTCTAAAATAAGCACTGACTTTCCTGCACTTATTTTGTCATCTATCATGATCATCAGATGATATGAGGATTTTTTCCTCATACCTGAGAAGTACATTGAATACAGAATTTAAACGACAGAGGAATAAGTAGAAAGATCAAGAAACATGATACTGCGGGTTGACGGCTCATGGAAGAGGAGGTATTCTATGAGTCAAGTTGCAGTTTCCCGTAAAAGAAAACCCAGCCGCGTGTCACAGAAGAAAAATCTTCGTGACATCCTTCCCAAGCCGCACAACGGCATGCTCACCGAAAATGAGCGGGAAAAGCTCCTGAAATATGCTGAATCACTTGCAACTGTCAACTCACTGCACCAGGAGTGAACCATATCGATCATCACCCGGAGAGAATGCGTTGGAACGAAATGAACTCGTCACATATCTCGACAGCTGCTTTAATGTGAGTGCCATCAGGGACTCATCGTGCAACGGACTTCAGATAGAAGGAAAGTCGACTGTCACGAAAATTGCTCTGGCAGTTGATTTTTCCATCAAGACTTCACAGGAAGCACACAAAGCCGGCTGCGATCTTCTCATCGTGCATCACGGGTTGATCTGGGGCGGTCTCACCAGTATACGCGGATTCATTTACGAGCGCGTAAAGACTGTTATGGAGACCGGACTGAACCTCTATGCGCTCCATCTCCCGCTCGACATGCACTCCGAACTCGGACACAACATACAGATAGCCAGACTGCTGGAACTGGACAGTTGTGAAACCTTCGGAGCTTATAACGGGCTGGAGCTTGGAGTGAAGGGAGTCTTTTCACACCCTCTCACAGTTGAAGAACTGAAAGAGAGGATAGACACTACCCTCAGCACCGTCAGCGTTGTGCTTCCCTTCGGCAGCAGGTCGATAAATTCTATTGCCATAATCTCCGGAAGCGGAGCCAGGGACGTCACTGAAGCAATTGAAAAGAGATGTGATGCTTTTTTTACCGGTGAAACGAGTCACGCCATATACCATACAGCCCGCGATGCCGCAATTAATGTATTTTTTGGCGGCCATTATGCCACAGAGACTCCGGGACTGAAAGCGCTGGGCGCGCATCTTGCCGATAGATTTAAACTGCCATCCGTCTTCATTGACATACCTACAGGCCTCTGATTCAGACCTTTGCACGATGAGATGCTGCATGCTGCAGGATTCTTCCAAGAAAACGTCCTGTATGAGATTGACTCACCTCTGCCACATCTTCAGGCGTTCCCTCAGCGATGATGAAACCTCCCTCCTCTCCCCCTTCAGGGCCGAGATCAATAATATAATCAGCACATTTGATAACCTCAAGGTTGTGCTCTATAACCAGCACCGTGTTTCCAGCCTCCACAAACTTCATCAGTACTTCAAGCAGCTTTGCCACATCGTGAAAATGCAGACCTGTCGTAGGCTCATCCAGTATGTAAACAGTCCTGCCTGTTGCTCTCTTCGAAAGCTCAGTGGCAAGCTTTACCCGCTGCGCCTCTCCGCCTGACAGAGTAGTTGCAGGTTGTCCCAGTTTTATATATCCAAGCCCTACTTCCCTCAGAGTCTCAAGCTTTCTGGAGATCTTCGGGATATGAGTGAATATGTCACAGGCTTCAAGAACAGTCATATCAAGTATCTCTGAGATATTCCTGTCCTTGAAATGCACTTCCAGAGTCTCCCTGTTGTATCTCCTTCCCCGGCACACCTCGCAGGGGACATAGACATCAGGGAGGAAATGCATCTCTATCTTGATGATTCCATCACCCTGGCAGGCTTCACATCGTCCGCCCTTAACATTGAAGCTGAACCTGCCCGGGCCGTATCCTCTCATCCTGGCATCTTTTGTCGCAGCAAAGATCTCCCTTATCGGGGTGAAGGCGCTGGTATATGTGGCAGGGTTGGATCGGGGTGTTCTTCCAATCGGTGATTGATCTATGATGATCACTCTGTCTATATACTCAATTCCCAGGAGCCTGTCGTATTTTCCTGGCTTCTCGGAACTGCCGTGAAATCTCTGCGCCAGAGCCCGATACAGCACTTCATCAACAAGTGTGCTCTTCCCGGAGCCAGAGACACCTGTTACACAGACAAAGAGTCCCAGCGGGATCCTGACGTGCAGATTCTTCAGGTTGTGCTCTCTTGCACCTGTGATCTCTATCATGCGGTGATTGGGGCGCCTTCGATATCGTGGAACAGGTATTTCTCTCCTCCGGGAGAGGTATTGGCCGGTAAGTGAATCGGAAGAATTCATCACTTCTTCCGGTGTACCGGTTACAACAATGCTCCCCCCGTTCACTCCCGCACCGGGGCCGATATCCACAACATAATCTGCCGACTTTATCGTCTCATCGTCATGTTCTACCACGAGCACAGTATTACCCAGATCGCGCAGATTCTTCAATGTAGCAAGCAGTTTCTCATTATCACGCTGATGAAGGCCGATACTGGGCTCATCTAGCACATAAAGAACTCCTACAAGACTTGATCCAATCTGAGTGGCAAGCCGGATTCTCTGAGCCTCTCCACCTGAAAGCGTTGATGCTCCGCGCTCGAGAGATAGATATTCAAGACCTACATCTGCCATGAAATTCAGTCTGGCCTTAATCTCTTTCAGTATCTGACGGGCAATATGCCTTTCCCTGGCCGAAAGAACAAGGCCTTCGATGAAACTGCGTGCTTCTTTGACTGTAAGGGAGGCAAGAGCCGAAATACTCTTATCTCCTACTGTGACAGCAATGGCTTCAGGCTTCAGACGCATGCCGTGACAGGAAGGACAGGCTTTCCTGGCCATGTATTTTTCAATAAATTCCCTGATATATTCAGATTCAGTCTCGAAATACCGCCGCTTCAGGTTTGGGATGGCACCTTCAAAGTGGGGTCCCCGATGAGAGTTGCTTCCCATGAGCAGAAGCTTCCTGTGCTCTTCACTGAGCCGCCCGAAAGGAGCATCGAGATCAATTCCAAAATAAGATGAGACTTCTGAAAGGCGCTCCCAGAACCAGCTCTCCCGAGGCTGATGACGATAGCTTTTGACAGGCTTCCCCCACGGAACGATGGCGCCTTCCATGATAGATTTTTCTCTGTCCGGAACTACCAGATCAGGGTCCAGCTCAAGGCGTGTCCCTATGCCGGAGCAGTCCGGACATGCGCCAAAAGGAGAGTTGAAGGAAAAAAGACGCGGTTGAAGCTCTTCAAAGGATATATTGCAGTCAGGACAGGCCAGATTCTCAGAAAAAAGCCATTCCTCTCCATCCAGTGAGCTGATGATCACCAGTCCTTCAGACAACCTGAGAGCTGTTTCAACAGAATCGGCCAGCCTGGAACGGATACCGTCCTTCATCACGAGGCGATCGATGACCACCTCGATATTGTGCTTCCTGTTCTTGTTGAGATCAATCGTTTCTGAAATCTCGTAAAGATTTCCATCCACCCTGACTCTGGTGTATCCCTTCTGCATGATCCCTGCCAGCATCTTGTGATACTCTCCCTTTCTCCCTCTCACAAGAGGTGAGAGAATGAGAAATTTCATATCTCTGGGCAGTAGAAGTGCACGGTCGACAATCTGTTCAACAGTCATGACAGATATGGGCTTGCCGCACGAAGGGCAGTGGGGATTTCCAATACGGGCATAAAGAACTCTCAGATAATCGTATATCTCAGTAACTGTGCCAACAGTCGATCGCGGATTCCTGCCGGCACCTTTCTGATCTATGGAAATGGCAGGTGACAGACCCCCGATATAATCTACATCAGGCTTGTCCATACGACCCAGAAACTGACGTGCATATGAAGAAAGTGATTCTACATAGCGTCGCTGTCCTTCTGCATAAATAGTATCAAATGCAAGAGTGGATTTTCCGGAACCTGATATTCCTGTAATGACAGTTAATGTGTTTCTGGGCAGCTCGAGATCGATATTCTTGAGATTGTGTTCTCTGGCGCCCCTTATGATGATATAATCGGATGCCATGTTCGTTGTTGTGTGAAATAATCAGATTAGAGCAGGCCTGGAAGTAAAGATGAAATGCTGTGCTCCTGGGTTTCCTCTCTGCCAGGTATGGTGTCATTCACACAATCGTCATTGTACCATTCACTCCACCTTATGTCAATAAGAATAAAGCACTATATTGCAGCATCGGGAACATTGCTGAAAGCTGTCATACAAAGGGAAAATATGCATTATTCGGAATAAATCACTCTCCAGGAAGGATCAGTGCATCTTGTGCAGAATATACAATCTTTCAGGTTGTTATCAATACTATTTTCTGGAAAACTGTGTTAAAGAGGTGAACACTCATGGCAAAAAACTATGTAGGCAAGGTATTCCTCGATAAATATAAAGTCGAGACAGAGATAACAGGTGGAGAATATGAACACTCATTTGTTGGCAAGGATCTGAAGAGCAACAAACCAGTACATATAAGGATTATTCCTATCGATACAGACCACCCGGAACTTCTGGAACAATCACAGAACTTTGTCTTTAAAGAAGTCAGTCTTCTGCAGAGATTGAACTTTCCCGGACTTCCTGTCTTCATCGAAAGCTTCAGCGACAGAGAAGAGAATGTAATCATAACAGATTATAATGAAGGCAACCCTCTCTCAGAAAAGCTGGACAAGGAACCATCCTGCTCAGAGGAAGAAGTTATGGTTTTCCTGAACAAATTGCTTCCGATACTGGATTATCTGCACAGCCAGACACCTCCGGTAATATACAGAGATCTTCAGCCCAAGAATATCTTTTATGACTCAAAAGGTGACCTCTTCCTCACCAAATATGAGGCAGCCCGGACATACAAAGCAGATAAGATCAAGGATACAATCATCCACTCATCTCGAGGATACAGCCCGCCGGAGCAGGCTTTCGGAAAGGGCCAGTCTGATGCCAGATCTGATATATACTCAGTTGGAATGATTGTATTTCAGATGTTTACCGGCAAAGATCCCACAAAAGCCCCGCTTATTCTGCCCAAAATCTCTGATATCCGCAAGGATGTCAGTACTGCGTGGAGCACAATTGTATCAAAAGCAACCAATATAAAAGTGGATAAGAGGTATTCTTCGGTCAAGGAGGTCATGAAAGACCTTGAGAACATGAAAACCGGAAAGACAATTGAAGATGACGAAAAAGAGGCTCCTAAAAAGATCGCTCCAGATATGATGAAGCCTGAAGAGCCCAAGAAAAAGATCACCATAGAGTTCGAAGAAGCTCCCCCTGAGAAAAAAGCTCCAGAGCCTGCGAAAGCGGAGGTAAAGCCTGAGCCTGTTCCTGCCAGGACTGAAGAAAAGAAGCCTGAACCGGCAACTAAAAAAGAAGAGAAGAAGGAAGCTCCCAGACAGGAGCCTGCCAAAGAGGTCAAGAAGGAAGCTCCCAGACAGGAGCCTGCCAAAGAGGTTAAAAAGGAAGCTCCCAGACAGGAGCCTGCCAAAGAGGTCAAGAAGGAAGCTCCCAGACAGGAGCCTGCCAAAGAGGTCAAGAAGGAAGCTCCCAGACAGGAGCCTGCCAAAGAGGCTAAAAAGGAGACACCTTCGACGAGAGAGATTCCTTCATACAGCACTTCCTATCGTCAGGTTGAAGAGGAAAAAATGCCGTGGTTCTTCTATGGTGTATCACTGATTCTGGGTTTTCTGGTATTGATACTGGGTGCGACGCTGGCCACTACGCCGAACGTTAAATTACTGTCTTCACCTGTGATATACTATATCGCAGGCATTGTTGCATGCTTCATTATGATGGCGTGCACCTGGCCTAAGAAACCTGAAGACAATAAGACAGGCAAAAAGTAAAATAAGGTTATTCCATATCCGGCAAGATTCAGAAGCCCTGGGAATTCCAAACTGCAATTCCCGGGGCTTTCTGCATACAGGGCCTTAAGGTTGAATAACGCTATCTTCAGCTTCATGAGTCTCTTCTGAAACAATATCTCTACAGAAACAAGAAGGTGTTTCGGTAGTCTAATGAAGAAGAAAATGCCGGGATGAAAAGCTCGGCAGAGAAATCAACTGAGGAGGAATATCAATGAAAAAGATGACGGTTTTACAGAACCTGGCAGTGCTGCTGCTTGTTGCGGCACTCCTCACTTTCACAGCGCTCGTTGCGAAGGCTGATGACAAAAGCTCAGTGGCGATGGTAACCTCTGTCAAGAAAGAGCTTCAAGTAACCCATAATGGCAAGGATATCAAAGGAGTCGTCGGAATGGACCTCTATGAAGGCGACATCCTGAAGACCGGGCCTGGATGCCAGGCGGCGCTGATGATGGGTGACGGCTCTGAGATCAAGCTCAATGAAAAAACTGAAATCACCATTAAGGCATACAATAATTCGGCCAGGAGCATCTTTATCAGGATAGGGGAAATCTTCGGAAAGTTTCTCCCCCAGAAAACCAAAGTAATGCTTGAAACTCCGAAAGGTGTCGCAGGAATAGAAGGGACAGAAGTCACCCTCAAGGTAGACGAACAGGACAGTGAAATTAATGTCAATGAAGGCGTTGTAAAAGTTGGCAATACCGATATCGTTAAAGGAAGGGCCTTCAAGATAGGAGGAAAAAAGTTCCTGGGAGCAGGCTCGACCGCTCCACCGAAATGGGCAGTCGAACTGAAGGATTACTTCAGTGAACTGAAAGAGATCGATGAAGGAATGGAGAAGATCGGTCTGCATGAGATAGCCAGAGCTTCAGACAGCGAGCTGCAGGATTATATCAGGGAAAGAGCAGAGGCGGATAAATTGCTCAGGGAGCTGGTGCCCCCGAATGCACTGGCCGTCCTTCACAGCAGGCTCATTACCGTAAATAGGGACCTAATGGAATGCCTTGAGACCAGACGACAGTCCAAGAATAGTCCCTCCGATAAATTACTGAAAGAGAAGCTCGGAAAGCAGGTGATAATTCTTAAAAAGGACATAACTGCTGTAAAAAAAGAGATAAGAAGTAAATCAGAGATCTGGGCTCAGAAAACAGCACTCTTCAGGAACAAGTATCAGGAATGGCTGAAGAACAGGAAAAACACTCTATAAGGAGCCAAAACGCACAAATATACTTAAAAGAGCATAAAAGGAGAACAGAACGATGAAGGCGCCGCGAACAACCGGGAAACTCTTCCCCCTTCTCTGTATTGTGCTCTTTTTTATTTTCGTCTTCCTGGCAAATCATCTGCCATTCTTCAGCGCCTGGGATACAAAATTTCTGGGATTCCGAATGAAGATTCGTGACAGAATCTTCCCTCAGACAAAGAGCAGAGACATCGTACTGGTCGTCATAGATGAAGAATCAACACATGCACTTGGACGCTTCCCATGGCCGCGCAATATATATGCAAAGCTTATCAATGCCCTGTCTGATGAAAAAAAAGGCATATCTCCAAAAGCAGTAGCTTTTGATGTCATGTTTGCCGGCAGAGAGGCCCATGACAGCGAGTTTGCAGAAGCAATCAGGAAGGCAGGCAATGTCGTGCTGTCAGTAGGATATGATCCTTCAGAGAAATCAGGGGGGAAAGTAATCTTCAGACCGCTTTCACCTGTCATCATGGCAGTCAATCCCAAATGTGGAAGCATTGTCAGTAACGCTGATATCGACAAAAAAATTACAGCACTGCCAGTCACGGTCGGGGGGGTTTTTGCAGATAAAAAGGACGTGCCGACATCTCTCAATGCGCTGGAGATAAGCACTTTAATCGTTTACCAGAGAACCGAAAGACATATGCGAGCTGAAGACGATATACAACCGGTTCTCACTAAAGACGCCTTAACTGCAGGTAAAACAGCAATTCCTCTCTATCAGGGCGCCAGACCCGGTGACAGAACATTTTTGCGCAATCCGCACTTTCTTATCAACTACCGGGGTTCTGCAAAAGACAGCTTCCAATCCTACTCCTTCCGCGATATCTGTGAAGGTAAAGTGACACCGGAAGCATTTAGAGATAAAATTGTCATTGTAATCAACTCAATAGATCCAAATGACACGTTTTACTCCACAAAAGGAGAGCTGATCTTTGGAGGCGAGATGCACGCCTTTGCCATGAGAACGATTCTGGACAGAGACTTCATAACTCTCTCGCCCAGGTGGGTGGATCTTCTCATCTATCTCTTCATCTCACTTTCCACGTTGCTGATCTTCTGGAAGATTAAGAACAGACGTATCGCTTTCCTGTTGTGTATGGGAATTGCATTTCTGTTTTCCCTCACGTGCATTTTACTCTACTGCCTGAAATCAATATGGCTGCCATACAGCATCCCTGTAGCAGGTTCTGTTTTCTTTGCAGTATTTTATATTTATCTGGAAAATCTGGCCTTTGGAAAGACGCTTAGAGCACTCCTTCCCAGAAGCTTCATAAACCGGCTGGATGCTGTAGACGGAAAGCCTGAGGCAGGCGGAGAGGCAAGGCAGGTCACTGTACTGTTCGCTGACATCAGAGGCTACACCAGCCTCTCAGAGAAGCTCACATCCAAAGAAGTGCTGGACATGCTCAATGAGTACCACTCACTGGTCAAGAAGCCCATTCACGAAAACGGAGGCGAAATATTCGACTTCCAGGGCGATGCCTATATGGTAGTCTTTGGTGCCGATCCCTCACATAAAGATCACGCCATAAGAGCTGTAAAAGCCGCAATAGGAATTGCCAGGCTTGTCGAAGAGCTGAAAAAGAAATGGACCGGTGAGGGGAAAAGCGCCTTCGAAATCGGAATAGGTGTATGCACAGGTGAAGTGGCGCTCGGCTTTGTCGGGCATGAAAGCGGTGATGACAAACGGCTGCAGCCTGCTGCAATCGGCGATACCACCAATGTCTCTGCCAGACTGCAGGGAAAGAGCTCCGAGTTCAAAACTCCCATACTTATGACAGATACAACTATGAGAGAACTTTACAGCAGCATCCCGACTGTTGAGCTTGTTCCTGTCGAGCTGAAAGGGAAAAGCGAAAAGCTGTTGATCCATACAGTTGACTGGGAGAAGCTGTAATGTCCGGAAAACTCCATAGAAACATTGTAACGGCTGCGTTTGCCTGCCACCGTTAAGGGGGGATGATGGGACACTGTCTGCCGCTATCTGCTGATACTATCACACCCGGGATTGCCAGTGGACATGACCAGTTCTTTTATCAGATCTGTGCAGACATACATCTTCCCTCTGTTCACCGCCTTGATGGCAAATATCATCTCTTCCACCGAAACATCTTTGATAAGATAACCTGATGCACCTGCTCTGAAAGCTTCCCTGATATGCTCAATAGTCCCATCTACTGTCAGAATTATGACCCTGAGCTCGGGAAAGTGCTGGCGTGCCTTTCGAGTGAATTCAATGCCATCCATCCCTGGCAGCCTGTAATCCACGACAGCCACATCGGCAGATTTACTTCTGATGCTCTTCAAAGCACTTTCAGCATCTTTCCACTGACCCTTCACGTCAAACTCGTCATTCAACTGGAGTTGATGAGTCAGCAATTCTCTCATTACCTTTATATCTTCAATCACCATGACTCTGATTTTTTTCTTCATAACGTTTCCCCACTGAATGCCGGCAGCAGAATAAGGCTGTATCATGATAGAATACTGTGCAGGAGAGGTAAATCTCCTGCAAAGTATTCTGTCTTTGGTTTAAAAACAGCAGACTTTGGTTTAAAATACGCTGTCTTTGGTTTAAAAGCCTCAAACTTAAGTTGAAGGATCATTGAATCCGGATTACCGCCCTGACCCTGTCTCTCTCACTGAGAACAGCTATGGATGAGATGGAAGGATGAAGCTGAGTCCTGCCAATCAGCTTCGTTTTACGTAAAGTCAAGCACAGTCCTTTCCCTGGCAATCATCCACATCAGCTCTTCGAAGATGGTCGAGAAGAAGGAGCAGGAGGGGTCCTCCCTCATGGCATCACCGAAATAGTGAACCGTCTTATTGGTACAGCGGCCCATACAGAACCTTCTCCACGGACAGGTACTGCATTTCTCTATGTTTTCAACACGGCGCTCCCGCAGCTTCTTCAGCGATTCGGACTGATCGATGATTTCGGTGAGAGTTTTCTCCTGCTGTATCGAGCCGAAGGAGAAATCCCTGTAAGGGCTCATCTCCTCACAGGGATAGAGCTCCCCGTCAGGGCCGAAGGCGACTATTGATCTGCCTATGCCGCACGGCGAGCGCATACACATGTAGCTCCTGCGCTTCGATATAAGATGTGAGGTCATAGAGTCCAGATCATTTATCTTGAGCCTGATGCCTGTCTTTTTATGGAACTCTATGGCCAGCTCCAGCATTGATAACAGGCCCAGCGCCATCTCTCGCCCCTTATCCAGCGAGAATTCGTATGTCTCAACGGCCCGCCCCACAGCAAATGAGTATCTCACATTAAACGAAAAGATACCACGGGAGACGAAGAACTCGAAGACTCTTCTGTAATTCTGAGGCTCGTGAACTATACAGATATATCCGAGGTGCACACCCTGGCGAATCGCCTGTTGAGAGGCTCGCCACACATCGTGAAAGGTGCCGGTTCCATCTGGATAGAACCTGTTCCTGTCATGAAGATCAGGCGGCCCATCCAGCGTGACTCCAATATCCATGTGATAACGTAATGCGTAATCGATTACCTCCCTGTCGATCAGAGAGCCGTTTGTCTGGAATGAGTAAAATGCCCGCTTGTTATATCTTCTGGAAGTCTTCTCTGCATACTCTACAGCCTGAAATATCCTGTCCCGGAGCAGCAGAGGCTCGCCGCCGTGAAAAACAAAAGATACATCGTTATGAGGAATCTCTCTGAAGACACGCTCAATGATACTCTTCATCGTGGAGAGAGACATGGTTCTGGTTCTGTTGCCTGAATCTGCATAGCAGTAAGAACATCTGAAGTTGCAGGCATCTGTGGTGTGAAAATAGAAGTCGCGAGGGTAGACAGGATAGTCATCCTGAGGTGCCCACATTAATTTTTCATCTGCAAAGCGCCTCTTCCAGTTGACCTCGACCATACCGTGATCAAAGAAGTGATCTATCAGTCTCTCCAGCCCTACACGAGTCATGGATGGATTCTCTTCACAAAGTTCCTGAAAGAACCGGACCTCATTCATCTGCTCCAGTATGTCATACTGAGCTCTAGGAATTACAGCCCAGGATGCCGAAGCCGGATCAACGACAAGACTCTCTCTGCCTCGATGATTGACATAGAGACCGGGTATTCTTCTGACCGGATAATTGGTTCGAAAAGATTGTCTTGTACATCCACTCCCCATATCTCTGCTCCTTGTTCAGAACTGCCCGAACTGTCCCATCAGCCGATTGAGATCTCCCCGCCTGTGAAGCTCCCACATTAGGTTCTCAAAGGTCCTCTCGTAAAAGCTGCAGTCCACATCTTCCCTGAACAGTGTGCCGGATACCGCGAATGCCTCGGCAGTGCATCCACCTCCGCAGAAGTTTCTCCATGGACAGCGGCTGCAGCGCTCAATGCTTGATGTCGTTCTGGAGCGCACCTGCTCGATTACAGTGCTCTGCTCAAGCATCTGCTTTAGAGAGGTACATTTATTTATATTGCCGACCTTCAGCCTGTCCAGACCGACGAGCTGCTCGCACGGATAGATATCGCCGTTGTATGCGAAGCCCAGGCCGTGGCTTCCGGCTCCGCAGGGAGAGCGCATGCACATGAAAGGCCTGTGGTCGTTTGTAAGATGAAACAGCATGATGTTCAGCGGCCATATGTCCATGAAGAGACCTGGCCGGGACTTTGCATAGTCGGCCAGATAATCCAGCAGGTCCAGAAACTCCCTTGCAAACGCCTCGCCCCGCTCTCTTACCCTTTCCATGTCCACATCTCCCCTGCCCTGGCAGACCATGTGATTCAGCCTGAATCCGGTCGTCCCAAGAGACAGTATGTGTCCGGCAATGGGGATATACTCTTCAGGACGCTCTACAACTGCCAGGATGCCTCCGTTGATTCGGTGCTCCCGCAGCATCTTCCATCCTCGAATCGTATCCTGATAAGTGCCTTTGCCATTCTTATAGACTCTGTTTCGGTTGTGAATCTCTTCCGGGCCGTCGAGACTCACTCCTACTGAAATATCATATTTTTTAAAGAACTCAATATCTTTTTCATTGATAAGTGAAGCATTTGTCTGCACCAGGATGCTGCAGGTACGGCCGTTTATTGAGCTGTAATGCTCCCGGAGCCTGACACAGGCAGCTTCAATGAGATTGCGAGCCAGCATGGGCTCGCCTCCGTGAAACTCAATGGTAATATCCTGCCGTGAGAAATCTTTTACGATGCAGTCGATGATCCTTAACATCGTCTCCATCTTCATCTTTTTACCTGATGACGGAGCATCGCCGTAACAGTATGAACATTTGAAGTTGCAGCTCTCAATTATATGAATACTGAAAAACGATGGAAAATGAAGCGGTGAAGGCATCACAGGAGGATGAAGACTGGGCCAGTCCGTGCGGGTGAGGATGTTGCGCTTCAACAGGTATGTAATAAAATCCCGGGTATCTGCAGTTGACGCAAAAGGGTTGTCAAGCAGCTCATAAAGCGGTCTTGGATATTCTGCCTGCTGAAACAGTGAGAAGAACCGGTCATCAAGTATTACCCATCTGGCTGTTTCAGGCTCTACAATAAGATGCTCACGACCCCGATGGGAGATATGAAGGCCACGCTGCCAGAAAAGAAATTCCTCCATCGAGGGCGGTGCGCTCAGAGGCCTGCTTTCATTGGCCGGCTCACATCTGCAAGGACGGTCTGATGAAAAGATGACAGAGCTCTGCAGCTCCTGGCTTTCTTCATTATATCGGTGCATTACCACGCCGGAAAGAAAGTGATCGTGATAACAGTGAAAATATATATCCTTCAACACTCTGCCCTCCATACAGGCCCCCGCTCTGCCTTTCAAACACTGCCGCCTTATGCTACTTCTCACCGGAGTCTTTAAATTCCTTCAGTGCTTGAGCTTCTTCAAATAAAAAAGGGGAAGCGGCACTTCCCCTGTGATCTGTCACTTTACTCTATGGCTCTAAGTTCCATAAAGCTCCTTGAACTTTGCATTCAGATATGCTTTCTGAGCGGCGTCCGAATCTTTGCCTGATGTCAGGTATGCTGTAAAGTTGTCTATCTCATCTGCAAACTTTTCACCTTTGCTCATGTGGGTGTAAACGAACTGGAAGTCTTCTACTGCATTACCTGGAGTTTTTTCCGCTTGCACAAGCTTCTTGAGCTGACCTTTGGCGGTATCGCGGTCCTTACCTTTTTCAAAGCCTGAGACAAGCATCGAGTTAGCTTCAAGCGCAGCACCTGAAGTACCCATCATCTTCTTCAGATCACCGTATTCTTTGATCGCTTCTCCCAGATCATCTCCCTTTTTCAGGCTACTGTTGAGCTTCACAAGGACTCCGGCAGCTTCTTTCGGAGATTTCTCAGATTCAGCGAGTGTAAAGAACTGCTTCAGTGCTTCACCTCTGGTGCCGGGAGCAAAGTTCTTCTTAGTTGCCTCATATGCAATGCGCGCAGTCTCCATGTTGCCGTCGGCCATACTTATTACTTCGAGCAGGTTCTTCGTCTCAGTGGCAAGATCGTCACCTTTGTAACGATTCTGAATAATTGTCTTCAGATTCTCCGTCACATCCTTAGGCTCTGCCTTCAGCGAACCGAACTGGCCGACTGTTGCTTCTATGGCGGCCTTTCTCTCAGTGGGTGCAAAGCCGCTCTTTATTGCCTTATAGGCCTCCCCTATGACAGCAGGTGTGAGCTCGGCGTTTTCTGATGTGCATTTCTGCAATTCTTCACCGATAGATCTGAATGCTTCACATTCTGCAGGTATGGAGTCTTTGGCGTTCAGATTATCAATCACCGAATAAAGGGCATCCATGCTCTCTTCAGGTGTCTTGAAGCTCTGATTAAACCTGCCCAGCTCGGCGAGGGACTGCTCGCGCTGTTCACCTGGCGGCAGCGCATTTTTAACAGTAGCATAAGCTGAAAGTGCTTCATCAGTATTCTTGTTGCCAAAGTGATTAAGCATTCCGATATAGAGACCGGTCTCCACATCGAGATTCTCATCAGATGCAAGGTTCTTGGAGATATATTTCAGCGCTTTCTGAGCATCCTTCGGGTTGTCCTCGGCCTGCTTGATTGTGTCAAGAGCCTGTGCCTGCTCCTCAGTAAGCGGCTCTTTCGTAAAGAGCATCTGCTTTACGAAATTGCCTCCCTTTATCAGGGCTTCGGCAAACTTCCATCCACCTATTGTTCCGCAGGCGCCGAAGAGGACTGCACCGACAGCTCCGCCTACCAGGCCTGCCGAGCCCATGTTCGCCCAGGAAAAGCTCTGCCCGATGAGATTCATCATGGCATTTCCGCCGGCAGCCACTCCAAATCCGGCAATACCTCCACCTATTGCACCGGCTCCCAGACCGGTGCCTGCAAGGAGCGTCTTTGCCGTATATGACAGAAAGCCCTCTTTCTTGGATTTCTTCTGCTTTACCTCAACCTTATCGGCTGCTGACTGGACCTGCACCGAGCCGTCCTGCTGCACATCAATCTTATCTGGCATCCTGACTGCCGGGATATTCGGTGTTACCCCCATATTAATTGGTTTTGATTCCATCGTTTTTCACCTCTCTCAGATTTATATGTCAACAGGTGACAGCTAGTAAGACACGTGCCTGTCCCAGGAATTACTGTGTGAGTTGCTGTAATTGCTGTGCGACTGGTGATGCGTGTTACTGTAATTACTGTGCGACTGGTGGTGCGTGTTACTGTAATTATTGTGCGACTGGTGATGCACATCGTGATAATTGCCGTGCGAACGATTGTGCACGTCGCTATATGGAGCCCTGTTATGGGTATTGCTCCAGTCTGACGGCACACTCTTGGCCCAGTCTCCCGGTGAATTTGGATTCTGCCACGCAGGTGGAGCTGCATTGCTCCATGCAGGCGGCTTGTTACCTGACCACGGCTTCTGAGTCTGTCCCGGATGTATGATGCTGTTCAGTATCTTCATAGCCACTGCGGCAACCACACCGCAGGCAGTTCCAACGACTGCTCCGCCGATAATACTGCTTATAAGGGAGCCGCCGCCTACATGGACGACTTCCTTCTGCTCCTCCATCTTAAAGCCTCCAAGCAGAGTCTTCTCAGGAACATCACCGAAGACTGCCACTCCTGTACCACTGACCGGTTTCCCGTTAGAATCTATGAACTTGGGATCACCTGTGTCAGGGTTTGCCGCCACGTGGTTGGAGGGGATTCTTCCTATCTCTTCATTCTTCATGACCGGCACTTTGTTGACTATTTCAACATCCTGGCCGCTCCCTTCAACGAAGTGACGGGCTGCGCCGAGACCTGCGCCGGCCAGAGCGCCGGTTATGCTTCCCTTGGTCACATAGTCGAGCGTGCTGTTGCTCCATGTGCCTTCTTTCTCGCCCTCCTTACCCTCTCCGGTAATTTCCCGCTTGACGAAGTTATTTAACGATCCGAATACACCTGTTTTTTTGATCATGTCTGACATATTGTTTATTCCCCCCTATTCCCTGTTCAATATGAAGTCTCGGAGGACTTTTACGCCTGCTGCTATGATGCCGCCACCGATCGCACCAATGGTCATTCCCACAACACCTGTAAGGAATATGCCCATCTGGGAAGTTGCCTTCACATCAGTAGTGGTGTAATCTCCTACCTGTTCCTGACGGACAGTGGGGGTAAACTTCAGTGACCATTTGCCGTCCTGCATCGGATCAGCGTGCTGGTCGTAGCCTTCCAGCCTGTCTTTCATTATCGGGTGCTTGACTTCAGTCTTGGTAATCTCGACCTTGTCTCCGTCCAGTGCAGACTTTGCCATTGCACCGACCCCACCGATTGCTGCTCCGAAACCGGCACCCATTGCCACGGTCTTGCCAAAATCACTTTTCTGGCCGCTTTCTTCACCTCCAACATTTTCATGGAGCCATCCTCTGGCTTTCTTGATGAAATCAGAGTTGTCCCCTCCGCTTCCAGAAACTCCCTGTATCATATGCTCATCTCCTCTCTCAACTCATGTGAGATCATGCTTTTCCACTTTTACTTCATTATATCACATGACATCTTTCGATCAACTGAATTACAAGCCTCCGGTGTTAATATTTTGTTAACATCCTGCAAGATATGAAGATTAATCGTCTGTCCGGCATAATTCAGCAATCATCATCTGCCGCGCAGACTCTTGATGACAGGATTAGAATCTATACGCCACATAAGCTCTTCAAAGACAGTTGAGTAAAAGCTGCACATTGGATCTTCCCTTTCTATCGCTCCATAGCTGTGATATGCCTTATGCAGGCATCTGCCGGAGCAGAAGCGCCGCCACGTGCATTTCCGGCAACGCTCAAGAGAATCCACAGTTCGAGCCCTCATTCTGGCTATGACAGGTGATGTATCTATCACTTCTGTCAGAGAAAGAGCGTCTCTGATATCTCCGCATCTGAATTCACTGTATGTGCTCATCTCCTCACAGGGATAGATGTCGCCTGCAGTTCCGAATGCCAGGATGGAGCGCCCTGCGCCGCACGGTGACCTGAGGCACATATAGTCGCGCCGATTTTCAAGCAGAGCTCCAAGATAGTGGTTCAGATCGTGGATTATAACATTGACAGGGCTTTGCGAATTAAATAACACTGCGGCATCCACCATTTCCAGATAACCCTCTGCCATTGCACGCCCCCGCGTCTCTGCGAACTCCATCTCTTCAGAGGCTCTGCCTATCTTATCGCTGTAATTCAGCTTGAAAGTCATGATCGCACGGGATACAAAGAATTCATATGCCCGCATATAGTCTTCAGGTTCATGGATCACGCTCATGAAGCCGCATCTGAGCCCTTCATCTTCTGCATTCTTGACAGACCGCCATACAGAGTCAAATGTTCCCGCGCCTGTGCTGTCAACTCTGTGCCTGTCGTGCAGATCCTGAGGACCGTCCAGGCTCACTCCTACTTTAATTCTGTGAGCTACAGCAAAACGGGCAAAATCTGCATCCAGAAGAGAGCCGTTTGTCTGCACCGAGAAATGAAGCGCCTTTCCTGCAAGAGCCGCTCTGTTCTCTCCATACTCAACAATGCTCTTTATCCGATCTTTCAACAGTAAAGGCTCTCCACCGTGAAATTCCAGAAACAGTTCATTGAAGGGAATTTCGCAGAGTATTCTATCTATTATGGCACAAGCTGTCTTTACACTCATGTGCCTTCCCTTTCCTGTTGCCATTGCATAGCAATATGAGCAGCGAAAGTTGCACGAATCAGTGAGATGCAGATAAAATGAGCGTGGGTAGAAAGGACGATCATCAAAGGGCTTCCACATGAGCTCAGGAGGGGGAAAGAAAGAGCGCCCGTTGATAAAGATGAAACCGTGACAGTACATGTTCTCAAGAAGCGCTCTCAGGGCTGCCGGCTCGAAGTGGGGAAGGACCGCGCACAGCATGGAGAATGCCATCGGCTCGCTCAGCTTCTCCAGTATCTCTGCCTGCACGACCGGAATAACAGCCCACGATGCAGAATCCGGATCAACTATCAGCACTTTGCCGTTACGACTGGAGCGGTAAAGCCCTCTGTGGGTCTCTGCAGTAAAATCAGTGAAAAGCACTTCTGTGTCTGCTCTACGACTCTCTTTCATTTACATCTCCCCCTGTGAACAAATTGCAATAGCCCACTGCTGCGGGAAAGCCTGTGCATCAGTCTGGGAATCATCAGAGTATTGATTCTGCAGTGAAGCAGATCCCTCTGCAAGCAACGGCTCTCCATTATCACATTTCAGCAAAGTCACACCTCTCTGCCAGTACACGATACTCTGCTCATTTATAAGAGGAATGCAGTGACGGCTGTGAACAAAATTAACCATGCCGCTGTGGCTGTGCTGAATCGCTGGCAGTTGGGGAGTCTCTTTCTCTCCGCTCCCTTCAGAAGAAAAGACAGTGTCGGATTTCAAAGGATATGATAAGCCGTTATCGGTATGGCAAAATATCTTATGGAGGAACGAGCCTCCATCAGTGTGAAAGTGAAGTGATTGCACGCAAGTATTTACCTTTCCCTACGATGAACAGCACCTGTCGGCGCTCCTCCGCTCACTGAGCCAGGTCTGGACAAGCTCGGATGGTGTGTCCTGCGGGAGCAGCCAGAGCTCTACCTTTCCCCTGGAGATATATACATGAAGCTCTTTTCCCTCATAGCCCTCAGGCAGCACCATTTCGCCAACGCAACAAAAAGAATCCCTTTCTTCAGTCGTCAACGGCATCTCCTCCTTTTATCCCAATACTCAGAGTTTTAATCTTTTGCAGATTATCCCTGAAGATTTTGAGTGTATTCACGTTTATTCTTCAAAAAGACAGAGGAAAAAACCTTCCAAGCAATTCAGCTCTGCTGGCTATTTTTTCCCCTGGAAGCTCAACAAACTCCTGTGATCCAAATCGCTCAGGATATTCAATCCACGGACCTTCACATATCTGATCATATCTGCAGAACAGACATGAAATGTGTGCCTGATTTTACCGGATCAGCGTGGCCATTATACTCCTGAAAACTCCTGTGAGCTTTTGATAGGGTGGATATCTGAATGGAGGGTCCGGTGTCAGGGAGCGCCGCATTACGCTCTTTTTATGTGAGAAGGTATCAAATGTGGCTTTTCCGTGATAAGCGCCCATACCGCTTTCTCCCACACCTCCGAAGGGAAGATGGGACGTGCCGATATGGACAATGGTATCGTTTATGCAGATTCCGCCTGACGATGTCTCTCGGATCACCCTGTTCTGAATATCCTCATCCTCTGTAAAAAGGTAGAGCGCCAGTGGCTTCTGTCCTCTGTTGACTGTGTCAATTGCCTCTTCAATTGAGTCATAATAAAGGATCGGCAGCAGGGGGCCGAAGATCTCTTCCTGCATGCAGGGGCTTTCCCACGTGACTTCATCTATGAGTGTGGGAGCGAAATACAGGCTGTCTTCTTCGAACTGGCCTCCGCATAGTATCTTTCCCTCTCCAAGAAGTGCTGAGAGGCGGTTAATATGCCGGGAATTGATTATTCTGGAGTAATCCGGACTCTCTGCGGGATTTTCACCGTAAAAGGTTTTTATCGAAGACAGAAGGCCTGAAATCACGTCATCTCTGAGCTCTTTCTTTACCAGCAGATAGTCTGGAGCAACACAGGTCTGGCCGGCGTTGAAGAACTTCCCCCAGACTATCCTTCTGACTGCAGAGTCCATATGCAGATTCCTGTCCACAATACACGGACTTTTCCCGCCCAGCTCCAGTGTCACCGGCGTCAAGTGCCTTGCTGCGGCTTCCATTACCACTCTCCCGATGGAAGTACTGCCGGTGTGGAAGATATAGTCAAAACGCTCCTGCAGCAGTGCTCCGGCTACATCTTTTTCGCCTTCCACCACAGCAACATAGTATGGCTCGAAGATCCCGCCCAGCATCGACTTTATCAGAGCCGATGTATGCACGGAAAGCTCTGAAGGCTTCAATATCGCGCAGTTGCCTGCCGCTATGGCGCCGATCAGAGGCGCCAGTATGAGCTGGAAGGGATAGTTCCACGGCCCGATGATCAACGTAACGCCATATGGCTCAGTATAAATGACGCTCTGCCCCGGATACATCATGAGCGGCGTGGCAGTTCTCTGCGGACGGGCCCATCTGGAGAGATTCCTCAGTGCATCGTCCAGCTCATTGATGACAAACAGCGTTTCTCCAAAAAATGATTCGGTAACCGGCCTTCTGAGATCCTGATGGAGCGCTTCAAAGATATCCTCTTCATGCTCAAGCAGCGTCTTTTTCAGAGCTGAAAGCTGATCTCTCCTGAAGTCCAGGCTCTTTGTGGCGCCTGATTGAAAGAACCGTCGCTGAACAGAGACAAGCCTTCCTGTTTCCTCTGATATCATAAACTGCTCCCCTCCTTTTCATACTCAATTATAAACCAGCAGAAGATGGCTGTCCAGCGAGTAAAGAGGATTTTTGTATATCCCTTTCGAACACTACTATACAAAGAAAAGTCGCCATATAAGGCTTTATAATCCACATTACATATAAAGGAGGAAGACATGAAAGGATGTAAATTTGGATCCCATCGCGTTATTGAACCCAAAGGAGTACTGCCTCAGCCGGCCTGGAAAATTGACAATACAATGGAGCCGCGCGACAACGAGATACTCCTCGATGTGATAAGGCTGAATATAGATTCGGCGTCCTTTCACCAACTGGTGGAAGAAGTGGGAAAAGACGAAGAGAAGGTAGCTGCAAAAGTTCTCTCCATAGTCAATGATCGCGGAAAGATGCACAACCCCGTAACAGGCTCAGGCGGCATGCTCATTGCAAAAGTTGCAGCGATCGGCAGCGAGCTCAAGGACAAGCGGGACATTAAGGAAGGCGACAAGATAGCCACGCTGATCTCCCTTTCATTGACTCCTCTGAAGATCAACAAGATTAAGAAAGTCCATCTCGATCAGGATCAGATCGATATAGAAGGCCAGGCCATTATATTCGAGAGCGGCGTCTATGCAAAACTGCCTGACGACATGACGGAGACGCTGGCACTTTCCATTCTGGATGTTGCCGGTGCTCCTGCACAGGTGACAAGACTGGCCAGGAAGGGTGACATTATATTCATAATAGGAGCAGGAGGGAAATCAGGCCTTCTCTGCACTGCCATGGCACGTGATATAATCGGTTCAGATGGAAAGATCATCGGCCTCGTGCACAGCGAGCGCTCAAAGACTGCTGCAGAAAAGCTGGGCATGAGCGACGCTCTCTTTGCTGCAAGCGCTACAGATGCACTGACAGTTTACAACGAGCTGCACAGGCTGACCGATGGGAAGATGGCAGATCTTGTCATCAACTGCGTGAATGTGCCTGACACTGAGATGACTTCAATACTGGCTGCAAGAGACAGAGGCACTGTATACTTCTTCTCCATGGCCACAGGCTTTACGAAGGCTGCTCTCGGTGCCGAGGGAATAGGACACGATGTGGATATGATAATAGGCAATGGATATTGCAAGAATCACGCCGAAATCTCACTCAACATAATCAGAAAGTACCCTGTTCTTCGAGAGATATTCGAGAAGAAGTTTTCCAAATAGCCACACACAGTATGTAGAAAGGGATCACAACATGGAACGATGGAAACAGTATAAATCCTGGGAAACTGTCACTCCTGAAGAATGGAACGACTGGAAATGGCAGCTTGCCAACAGAATCACGACATTAAAACAGCTCTCCCAGCTTACAGAGCTGGCACGTGAAGAGGAGGAGATTCTTAAAAGTGCGCTGGGAACTCTCAGAATGGCCATAACTCCCTACTATTTCTCCCTCATAGACCTGAAGAACCCATTTGATCCGATAAGAAGACAGGCCATTCCCACTGCCAACGAGCTCCACGCTGCTCCTCACGACAGACAGGATCCCCTGGAGGAAGACGTGGACTCTCCTACTCCCGGTCTAACCTATCGCTACCCGGACAGAGTGCTTCTGCTGCTGACCGATCAATGCTCGATGTACTGCCGGCATTGTACTCGCAGAAGAAGCGCAGGCGAAAAGGACAAATCGCTCCCGATGGAGCAGATCCGGCGCTCCATAGAGTATATAAAAGGTCGGCCTGAGATAAGGGATGTACTTCTTTCAGGCGGTGATCCCCTTGTAATGGTCACCTCGAGGCTCGAGCAGGTGATACAGATGATCAAGGAGATACCGCATGTGGAGATTATCCGCATCGGAAGCCGTGCACCGGTGGTTATGCCGCAGCGTATCACTGAAGAGCTTGTTAGCATGCTGAAGAAGTACCATCCGATCTATCTCAATACCCACTTCAATCACCCCCAGGAGTTCACTCCCGAATCAGAGCGCGCTCTTGCAATGCTTGCCGATGCAGGCCTGCCGCTGGGCAACCAGTCAGTGCTGCTGAGAGGTATCAACGACAACCCTGAAGTGATGAAAAGGCTCATGCACCTGCTGCTGAAGAACAGGGTGAGACCTTATTACATATACCAGTGCGACCTCTCCAGAGGGATCGGTCACTTCAGGACGCCGGTGAGTGTGGGAATACAGATAATGGAATCATTGAGAGGGCATACCTCCGGACTGGGGATCCCTACTTTTGTGGTCGATGCGCCGGGTGGAGGCGGAAAGATACCGGTAATGCCCAACTACCTCATCTCACAGGGCTTTAACCGTGTCATTCTGAGAAACTATGAAGGCCTGATAGTTTCATATCCCGAACCGGACGATTACACATATAACCCTGAACAGTACACCGGCGAGATAGACCTCATTCACAAATCCAAAGAGGGCATCATATCGCTCATGTACGGAGACAATATGGTAATCGAGCCTAAGGATCTGGATAGAAGGCGCTCAAATCCACAGAACAAATAACATATCTCTTATGGAAGACATTGTTTTCCTGCGATAAAGGCCTGAGGCGCGGTAAAAGTTTCACCATACCGCGCCTTTATTCTGCCAGTGTTTAATTTCTGCCGTTAAGAAGGTAGAATGGAGTCGAATATTCAATTGAATAAATCTGCCATCCGGAAGTTATTCTGAGGAAAATAAACGAGATGAAAAAGCGCAGCATCATCTCTCTGCTGGTTCTCTGTGCACTCCCTGCACTGCTGTTCAGGGATTCTCTCTTTGGAGGGAGGGCTCTATTTCTGGACGATCTGGAAACACTGTCTTATCCGCTCAAATTCTTTCAATATGAGATGGGGCTTGCAGGGAAGATCTTTAAATGGAATCCTTACTTATTTTCAGGCACACCCTATCTCGCAGATCCACAGAGCAGCCTTTTTTATCCTCCTAACTGGATTTTTTTTCTGAAGCCTCCGGAAGAGGGCATCCCTCTATTTCTCACTGTTCACTTCGCCCTGGCAGGAGTTCTCACATACTTCTACCTTGGTCGACATCAGTTTGACACCCCTGCACGAATGGGCGGAGCTGTGGTGTATATGCTCTCCGGCTTTGCGGCGCTCCATTCGATTCACCCCGGTATCATTGCAGCCTACTCTCTGATACCCCTCGGTCTGATTCTCTGCGACAGAGCCATTGAAGAATGCTCAATGTGGAATTCATGCCTACTCGGCATATTTCTTGCAGTGCATCTTTTCATCGGATCTCCTCAGATGACTTTCATTCTTCTTGTGATTCTGATGCTTTATTCGCTCTTCAATGTTTCGAAAAAACCCAGCGGAGTAACACTGCCCAGACTGATCATCTTTCTTTTCTTTTCTGTAGTAGTGGCAGTGCTCCTAGCACAGGTACAGGTCCTTCCCACTGTTGAATTTCTGGCTCAGACACCTCGAAGCGCTCCGTTCAGCCTTGACGAAAAAACCAGAGGCTCGCTGGGTCTTGCAGAGCTCATTATGATGCTGATTCCCGACAGATATGGGCATCCTCTTTCATCCACTCCTTTCAGGGGAGAGCTTTTTTACTGGGAAGTCTGCATTTTTACCGGTATAGTCCCGCTCATGCTGGCTCTTTATGGACTTCTGACCGCCGATGCCAGACAGAAAAAAGAGCGTGTTGCCTTTCTTGTCATTGCTGCAGTGGCTGTCTTTATGGCACTGGGGAAGTACAATCCTCTCTATGATTATCTGACCTCTCTCCCGTTCATCAAATCTTTTCGCGTGCCCATCAGATTTATGATAATGTTCATCCTCTCCCTCTCATATCTCACTGCCACAGGCATACAGAACCTGCCAGGCGCATTTGTTGCCGAAGATAGAAGCATCAGGCTGCGGAATCTAATATCCTTCCCGGTAATTATAGGACTTTTCCTCATTATTTCGGCAGCACTCATATGCACTGCAGGAACGGCCATCACACGCGGCCTGGTTTTGCACCTTATCTTTGGTGTTCTGGGGCTGCTTCTCATGTGGGCTGTTTCGCGCAAAAAAGACACTGCATTGTCGATGCAGTACTGCATTGTCGCTGTTCTTGCAGCCTCGGCACTCTCCTTTGCAAACACCTGGAATCCAACAGTCCCCCGGGAATACTATGCTGAAAGGAGATCAATCTTTTCTTCATTGGGAGGGAAGGCTCCACCCCTTCGCATTCATTACTATCCCCCCATTGAGCTCAAGGAGACACTGAACCTTCCTTCTACCTGCGGTATATCAAACGTAGTAGGATATAATGTGCTGGTCCTTTCTGATTACCTGGAGTATCTCATATACAGTGATTACAGACAGATGCTCAATGACAAAGCCAGAACACAGCTCACCTCAAAAGGCAATGTATTCGGCCTCAAGAATCCCGATGCACCCCTCATGCGCTTTCTTTCAGTCGATGGAAGCTTCATCTTCAATAAGACTGGTCAGGACTATATCCCCATATACAGACATTTCATCAACAGTCTGCCTCGTGTCTTTCTGGTACCTCGGAAAAGAGTCATACGAGACAGGGAAAAGCTTCTCAGCACAATGAGCGCCAGTGACTTCAAAGCCAGGGAGGAGATACTGTTCCTCGACGAGCCTCCTCAGGCCGCCGCGCCTGTCTCAGCGAAAACTGAAAAGGCCACTGGTAGTGAAGAGGCCGAGATTACCTCCTTTTCGCCCGACATGATAGTGATCCGATGTAACGTAAATAAGCCTTGCTACCTCTTTATCGGAGAGATCTTTTATCCAGGGTGGAAAGCTCTTGTAGATGGAGTGCCCAGGAAGGTGCTGAAGGGCGATTACATTTTCCGGGTTATTCAGCTTTTTCCAGGTGAGCGGGAGGTACAGTGTATCTTCTCGCCGGACTCTTTTACAATCGGATATCTCATAAGTGGTATCACGCTGATTGCCTGCGTCATCATAGCTGTTTTTTCCTGTAGACGGCAATGATGGAGATGCCGAAAGGTAGCGGAAAGATGGGAAGCAGGTGTTTCTCAGATTCAAAGAGCTTTTCGAACAATGAATTAATCGGTCCTGGCAGGAGATGTATATCCGTTCCCTCTGTCTCGGCTCGTCTTATCTTGGCCATAATACGGCTTGCCACTATCGGAAGAGACAGTATTGAATTATAATAGCTCAGCACGAGCCGCTCAAAGGGAAGCCGCCCTAAAAGCTTCATCATTTCAAGAAGCCGGTAGCGCCTCTTATGATGATGGAACTCATCACGGGGAGCCCAGAGGAATCTGAATGCAGGTACTGTGACTATGATCAGCCCTTGTTCCCTCACAAGTAGAGAGGCGGCATCAAGCGCGCCCTGATCATCTTCAATATGCTCGAGCACATCCATCATCAGCACAACATCAAAGCTTCCGTTTTCGAAAGGTATCTGGTCAGGGAGGCTCCCTTTCAGCGCTGATACCCCTCTATCACCGCAGTAGACAAGTGCATCATCACTGGAGTCCAATCCTCTGACGTCTTTGTAATGTCTTGACAGATACAGGAGATTATACCCCGTACCACAGCCCACATCGAGGATTGCAGGCTCTCTGAGATGAGAATATCGGCGGATAAGGCTCAATACAATCGATCTCCTGGCTCTGAACCACCAGTAAGACTCTTCAATATGGTAAAGCTCATCGTAAAGGGCTCTCTGCATTGACCTTGTCAAATCCGCCTTCCCTGGATATTACGTAGAGCGGCCTTCTGAGAGACTGTAAATATGTTTTACCTACATACTCCCCCATTATTCCCAGTATGAAAAGCTGTATCCCTCCCAGAAAGAAGAGGCCTATCGTCTGAAGCGCATAACCCTGTATCGAGAGTCCCAGAAACAGTTTATGATAGAGCACTGCACATCCTCCGAGGAAGCTCAGAAACATAACGATAAACCCGATTGCCACAGAGATTCTGAGGGGAACTATGGAGAAGCCCGTCATCGCATCAAGGGAGAGCCATAGCAGTTTTATGAAGTTGTACTTTGTCTTTCCTCTGAAACGCTCTTCGCGCTCATAAATGATACCGGTGTTTCTGAAGCCCAGCCAGGCGACCATGGCCCTGATCATCCGATTATACTCTCCCATCGTTCCAAGCGCCTGAATAACCCTCCGGTCGATGAGCCTGAAGTCACCTGTATCCAAAGGCAGCTTCTGAGTAGATATGATGTTGATGAGCCTGTAGAAAATAAAGGAAGTTGCTTTCTTGAAAACACTTTCACCCGGCCGCCTCTTTCTCTGAGCATAAATTACTTCGTATCCCTCTTTCCACTTATTCACCATCTCAATGATAAGTTCAGGCGGATCTTGAAGATCAGCATCAATCAGAACCACACAATCACCGCTGGCTCTTTCAAAGCCTGCTGTTGTAGCAGATTCGTGGCCGAAATTGCGTGAAAAAGATACGAATCTGACTGCCTCATCCTTTTCTTCCAGCGATTTAATAACAGAAAGCGAGCAGTCACTGCTCCCATCGTCAACAAAGATGATTTCATGGAAAAAACCTTCAATGCTCTCAAGACTCTTCTTGAGACGCTGATAAAGTGGCACCAGGTTCTCCTCTTCATTGAAAACGGGGATTACCACAGAAATAGTGGGCATAAGATTGTAGATACCTTGGTAACATTGAATTCTATTAATTTTTCCTTTTTTACTGCTGTTTCTCCTCTTTTTCCGACCTTTTCCCGGAAAGACAAGGACTTTCCCACGAAAGACAGAAGATAGAAAGGATTCACATCAATATTGCAGTTTATTTATCCATTCTTACATCAAATCCAGTATTTTTCATTTAATCTTCTCACGTCCTTAAAGATAGAACAGGAGGTTTTATCAGCATGAAAGCTGGAATTGGCTTCAGCGATGCCCGAAATGCGGAAGACGCCGTTTGGGAGGCTTTTCAAAATGCCGTCAATACTTCAGGAGAGCCTGCAATGACCTTTCTTTTCACCACAGACTCGTATGATCAGGATGTCATATACCGGACCATCATGCCTCGAATCGGAAAAAGCAGACTTGGAGGATTCTGTGGAGGCGGGATTATCGGGCGTTCGGAAGTCCACCTGCAGGGCGTAGGGGTTTGCACTCTCAGCGGTGACGAGATTAAAGTGGCGACATCTCTTCAGAGAAACCTCTCTGCAGATCCACAGGGAGCAGGCAGACGCGCCGGAGAAGAACTGCTTTCCAGCGGGATGGAGAGCGGAACAGTCTTTGTGTTCCCTGATGGTTTTTCTACTGATGTGCCTGAGATGATCAGAGCTCTTTACGATACCATGGGCCACAGATATTCGTATACAGGTGGAGGAGCCGGAGATAACCTAAGATTCTTCAGGACCTTCCAGTTTACCGAAGCCGGCATCGAAAGCGATGCAGTTGCGCTGGTGCTTGCAGATGGATTTCAGATGGCTGCCGGTATCGGGCACGGCTGGCACCCCATCAATGAATCCCTGGTTATAACCAAGGTATCAGGGAAAAAAGTACTTGAAATAGACGGAATTCCAGCTTTAGACGCCTACAGGGAGCGTATCGAAGGCATATCAGAGGAATCGTTCCCGCTGCTCGGTATGAAAAATCCCATTGGTTTCTCCGATATATATGGTAACTATCTAATCCGGGATCCCTTCAATGTTAACCCGGATCGCTCGATAAATTTTGCTGTGGAAGTACCTGAAAATTCAGTGGGGTACCTGATGGAAGGCAGTAATGACGAGATAATCGAGGCTTCAGGACAGGTATCCTCATCTGTTGCAGACAGAATTAATAAGCCTGAGTTTGTCCTTGTCTTTGACTGCATATCCCGGTATCTCATGCTGGGAGAAAGCTTCCACAGAGAGCTGGAACTGCTTAAAGCCCCTTTTGCCAGTGATATTCCATTCCTGGGGGCTCTGACCTTTGGAGAGGTAGGGTGCCACATCGACATACCCCTCTGTCACAACAAAACAGTCGCGCTAGTATCAGGAGGCTCACTGCCGGAAGGTGACCAATGAATCTGGGAGATAGAGAAAATAGAAATTTCTCGCTTATTTCTGAACTTTCCGTTTTATATGAAATATCCATGCTTTCTTTCAGAGAGCGGGAGGAAGAAGTTGCGAAGGAAGCCATTGAAAAAGCCTCACGCCTCTTCTCAATACGCTTTTTTGCGTTGACGGCCGGTCCTGAAGATGACATGCGAATACTGGGGTCATGGGGCTTTAAGAGTCACGATGAGCTGCGGCAGAAGATAAAGGAAAAAACCACACCTCAGCAGTTTATTTACCAGTTCGGCAGACACGACGACAAAACACTTCTTTTCATGGAGTATTCCCAGCCTCTTGCATTGAGGGAACGGCGTCTCTATAACATATTCGCACGCCATATTGAGAGAACACTGACCACAACAAGAAGCATAATAATGAGAAAACAGGCGGAAGAGCACCTTAGAAGTGTGAACAGGGCATTGACAGCCATCAGTCTCTGTAATGACAGTGTTGTCAGAGCCACTGATGAAATGACGCTCATCAGCGATATCTGCAGAATCATCGTGGAGACAGGTGGATACAGGATGGCGTGGGTAGGTTATCCTGACAGAGAGGATCAAAAGGTTCTTGTGCCTGCAGCCTCTGCCGGTTATGAGCAGGGATACCTGAAAAAACTGAACATCAATATAGCAGATCCCATCACCGGAAGCGGACCGGCCGGTACTTCGATCAAGACAGGGGAAATTCAGGTAGTAAAAAATGTAAAGACTGATCCGTGCTTCGGCCCCTGGCGGGAGGAAGCCGTTCTTCACAGATATGGCTCCGTCTGCGCCATTCCTCTGATATCAAAGGATAAACTGCTGGGGGTGCTCGTCATCTATGGAGAAAGTACAGACGCCTTTGACGGAAAAGAGCTGAAGCTGCTCGGCGAGCTTGCCGACAATATAGCATATGGAATTATGTCTCTCCGTATCCGGGAAGAACAGAATAAATATGAGAGAGAGCTTGCAACGGCGAAGGAAGCTGCTGAAGCCGCCAACAAGGCTAAGAGTCAGTTTCTGGCCAGTATGAGCCACGAAATAAGAACCCCTCTCAACGGAATCATGGGTATGACAGAGCTTCTCCTCAGGACTCCACTCAATGATGAGCAGAGCGAGTATATCAGAGCAATCAGCTGCTCAACCAGTGCACTGGCTGATATCATTAACGACATTCTCGATCTGGCTCGAATCGAAGCAGGGAAGCTTGAGCTCTCTTATGAATGCTTTCAGATCTCTGAAGTCATTGAAAGCATTCTCCCTCCCTTCAATGTCCGTGCACAGGAAAAAGGGATTTTGTTCTCGTACCAATGTGAAAACCAAGCCTCCCGCCATATCGCAGGCGATCCGGGCAGGCTGAGACAGATACTGATCAACCTTATAGGCAATGCATTTAAATTTACAGAGAAAGGCGCTGTCTCCATTCACATCAATGTGAAGGAGATGAGCGATGATGATGCACTTTTTCACTTTGCAGTTCAGGACACCGGGATGGGAATACCAAAAGAAAAGCACGTTAAGATCTTTGATATGTTTACACAGGCCGACAGCTCTGTGATAAGAAACTTCGGCGGCTCAGGTCTGGGTCTTGCTATTTCAGCTCAGCTTGTCAATCTGATGGACGGTCATATTTGGGTTGAAAGCGAAGTAGATAAGGGGAGTACCTTCCATTTCACCGCACGATTTGGTATACAGGATATCTGTTTTTCAGAAGACGATAACGCAGGCAAAGAGATCAATATTGATATTCCAGTCTTCATAGTGGACGATAACAAGATAAACTGCATTATTATGGAGCGTTTACTTGCCTCATGGGGGATGCATGCTCGTATAGCCCGGAATGGCTCTGAGGCTCTGGCAGTATTGCAGGAAGCGCGTGAGAAGGGAGATACTTACCGCATCATACTGATAGACGCTTCCATGCCTGAAATGGACGGTTTTGAGCTGGCCGGGCAGATCAGAGAAACATATAATCTGAAAAATACCTGCATCATGATGCTTTCCTCTTCTGAGGTGCCGGGTGACGTGAAGCGCTGCAGGGACCTCGGCGTCTCGTCCTTTCTTCGAAAACCTGTAGACAGATCAAAGCTTTGGAAGGCAGTAAATGAAGCGCTGAAAACTGAATATCATCATATCACCCCTGAAAAGAAGACTATTCAGCATCTGCCAGGGATCAATACAGGCCCCCTTCAGATCCTTCTGGCCGAAGATAACCTGGTGAATCAGAAAGTGGCTTCCATGCTGCTGGGAAAGCTCGGACATAACGTCACAATAGCCTCCAATGGCATTGAGGCCTTCGAAGCTTTTAAACAAAACAGGTATGATCTTATCCTGATGGATCTTCTGATGCCCGAAATGGATGGTTTTATGACAACTGAAAAGATAAGAGAGTATGAAAAGAAGCAGAGCACTCATATCAGTATAATCGCTTTGACTGCAAGTGTTGTAAAAGGTGAAACAGAGAAGTGCTTCGAGGCCGGCATGGATGGTTATATTCCCAAACCCTTCAACACAGAGAAGCTTATCGCTGAAATCAACCGTGTAATGCTCACTGAAGACAATGAGGACAACGGAATAACCTCATCGTCTTTGGAAAGCGGCCAGAACAAAGAGAAGTGCAGCAATGGAGGTTCTGATTTATGAATGTAATCAATGAAGCAAAAGATTCAGGCTTACAGGCTGCAGTTGTTTGCGCAAGGGGAATAAAGGTGTCGCCATCTCCATCTCCGCTTGTGGAAAAGCTCAGCCATCTGGTGGAAATGAGGAAAGGAGAGGAATTCCCTTCCCCACCACTCAAGGACAGCATCAGATCGCTGCTGAAAAGGGGCGGCTTCAAGCCAACAGGAAGGAACAAGCCTGCCAGCGAATATCTTGCTCAGGCCGCGAGGGAAGGGAGGTTCCCTTTCATCAACAACCTCGTGGACATCAACAACTACCTGTCTCTCCTCTCCGGACTGCCGATATCACTCCTCGATCTGGATGTGACAGGGCAGGACATATCACTTAGAACAGGAAAAAAGGATGAAAGCTTCGTTTTCAACGCATCCGGCCAGATAATAAACGTGGAAGGACTTATCTGCATCTGCAGAAAAGACGGAGGCCCGCTGGGGAATCCAGTAAAGGACTCGATGGAAGCAAAGCTCAAAGAATCATCAGAGAATGCATTGGGCGTTATATATGCATCATCGTTTACAGATCCTGCAGAGCTGAAGCACTATGGTGAAATATTTGCATCGCTGCTCAAAGATTATGGAGAGGCAGAAGCCACGTCAATAATGCTGGTGTAGATGATACAGGAGACTGCACATATATCTCCGGACAGGAGGTAATGTCCTGAATCTCAATATCAGTAATCCTGTAATGAAAGGCGAAATATAACGATGCAATCGCTCAGGATGAAAGAAACACGGAAAGGAACGGCAGAAAAACGATGAATAACGTAAAAAGACACACAATAATTATCATTGCAGTCTCTTTCCTCCTGCTTTCTGCAGTACAGGATACGTGTGGAGCCTCCGAAGAGTCGCCCCGCTCGGTAGGAAGGATATCAGCACTTACTTCCGGGAGCAGGACTGTCCTATACTCTGAAAGAGACACTATCACACCAAGGCTCTTCAGAATGGTAAAAGAAGGTGATATGATCGAAACTGCCCAAGGGAGCAAAGTACGAATTCTTTTTTATGAAACATACAGGGAAGAGGAGATAAGAGGAGAAGCACTGGTACAAATCACTGCGAAAGGCTGCGTGCTTAAGAAAGGGAAAGGCACAATCACGACAACCCGAAAGCCGCCGCAGACAGAAGTAGCTGCCAATCCTGCCGGGAGAGGAAAAGAGATTGCAGGCATTACCTGTAAGAAGCCGAATCTCAATATGCCCATAAAACGAATTTTCCCTGTGGCCAACACCATGGATAACCCCGCTCAGATTACCATCACATGGAAGGCTCCCGATGCCCTTCAGATACCATTCTATACAGTCACGGTCACTGACATCGACAACAATATAAAGATAGTGAAGGAAGAGATAATTACCGAAACAACCTATACCCTTCCAAAATCGTCGAGTCCGCTCAAACCCGGTTCACATTACTCCTTTGAGATCAAGGGGTATCCAGTGCATCCGAAAGAGCCCGGTGCCGACTTCCAGCGAGATGAGATGGCAGTCACGAATCCTCCTTATTCCATAACTGTTCCCTCAAAACAGGCAATAGCGTTCATTAATAATGAAGAGAAAAAAAATGCGATGCTTGATAAAAAAGGAGATGAGTGGCTTTCCGCTTCTCTTTTTCTCATGAGTCTCTATATAGAATATGGACTTGATGACAGAGCGGCAAAACTCGCAAAGGAGCTCAGGAAAGATAAGAGAGTCGCGGTTTTCTTTGCCGAGAGCAGATATATGGAGGATCTCATAAACTGCCATGCGAAATAGGATTTAAAGCATTATTGCGAGGTCTTTCTTCTGCCGGACACGGCAAATATATGAAGCTGCTTCTCTTTTCCCTTGACGCTCTGAAATCCCATGTCCTCGGCTTCGATGATATCCTTCACATCGTTGTATACCTCTTCACTTATCAGGATGTGCGTGTTGAAAACCTTGTTAAGCCCCATTATCCGCGAAGCGGCATTCACCGTGTCTCCGATGGCTGCATACTCAGTTCTGTGTGGCGAGCCCACATTTCCCATCACAACATTTCCGGTATGTATCCCGATTTTTACTTCGAAGTGGAACTTACCCTCTTCATCTCTTTTTTTCTGCCACGCAGCCAGGGCCTCTCTCATATCAAGAGCAGTCTCCACAGCCTTCAGGCTGTGATCTTTTACAGGAGAAGGGGCGTTGTAGATGACCATTATCTCGTCACCTACAAACTGTTTGAGATATCCCTTGTGTTTAAATATTACCTCTTCCATGAGAGTGAAATATTCGTTCAGAGCACTCGTGATTTCTTCGGGTCTGTTACTTTCGGAAAAAGTTGTAAAATGGTTGATATCTGAGAATAGAACTGTAATATCACGCCTCTCGCCTCCCAGGTTCACCAGTCCGGGATTATTCACTATCTCATCGGCCACCTGTTTTGACACATAGCGGCTTAACGCCCTTCTGAGAAACTTTTTCTCTTTATCCACTATGAAAAAACGATAGGCATGAGAAGAAAAGAGTACAACCGGCATGATAATAAGAGGCACTGCAAGGTTAATCCATAGATTCATTGCCTGGAAGAGGAAGAAGGCGGCACACCAGTAAATCAGCCCAATGGCGCAGACTGCAGGGAGGCTCAGGCTGAGAGAGAGACGGAACCCCAGAATAAAACACATTATAATTAGGAGTGCGAGTATCGTGCCATAAGCGGGAAAAGAGACTTTCCTTATGAAATCGCTGTGCAGAAGGGTATTGATGGCCTGAGCGTGCACAAATACACCTGGATATTCTGAAAGATAGGTAAAAGGTGTCTTTTTAAGATCAAGTGAAGAGACATCGGTTGAACCGATAAGCACTATCTTCCCGTTGAAATTGTCTGTGAAAAACTGCCTGTCATCAGCCTTATCGTCGATGAGTCTGAATGAAAAACAGCGGAAAGGATATTTACCCTGTTCAGGCTCCCACGGCCCCACATAGTTGATAAGCATAAAACCGTTCCTGTCAACAGGAATCTCTCTCAGGAAGGCCCCTTGCCGCAGTTCTTCTTCCCTGCCCAATGCCCGGCTCGCCACAAGAAATGAAAAGGAAAAAAAGCTCTCACCGGTTTTACCGTCGTCTGGTGCTTTATCAGTAAGATGAGTGGGGACGGATCTTACTACGCCGTCATATTCGGATTTCACATTGATAGTTGCAATGTTTTCTTTGCCGGCAAAAACATTGACATCAATGCCTGATCCCCTGTACCTGCCACTTTTTTCCTCTATCATAGCAGCCAGGACTGACTGTGTATCCCTGACTGCCTGTCCGAACTCACAATCAAAACGGGGTTCATATGATTTGATGAGGGCACTCAACTTTCTTTTCTTTTCCGAAGGGATGTCAATACGTTCAATAAAAGCGTCAATTCCTGCTGTGATATAATCATCTGGAGTTTTCATCATTATGCAGTCAAAGCCTACCGACTTTGCACCAGACTTGTGGAGATTCTTCAAAAGCTTCGTGAACTTGCTCATCCAGAGCGGTACCGGCTCCGGTATTGAGTTGTAAGAGTCTTCATCAAGAGCGATCACAACAATGGAAGGGTCGGCATAATGGGCTTTGTTCCTGTTCTCTCTCATCCGGAGGTCATAGAGCCTCCATTCCAGCAGATCGACATTCTCCCACCGGGAGAGCCCCATGGCCAGGAGAAAGCTGAAGAAACAAATGAGAAATGAGATAAATGCAGCAGAGGTGGAGCTGGTGATCTTTGACCTGTCCTGCCTTTCCCTCATCGTAATTCCCCTCACCAGAACTCCTTTTCTTCGCTTCGCGAATGAACTCTGATCTCATTCTAAACGTCACGGCTCATCTACCCCGCCGGCAGACATGGGATTGCACCTGATGATCCTCCATATTCCCATCACACTTCCTTTATAGAGACCGTACCTGAGAAGAGCCTGCTTTGTGTATTCGCTGCACGACGGAGTAAATCTGCATATTCTGATATTATTTTTCTCTAAAATATCCTCAGAAACACGGTGCTGATAGACCTCTATCATTGCCGCCATAGCCTTCGTCACCACCTGCCGGTCAGGCGCTCTCACCCCGTCGAGCAGAATAAGCACCAGTAAAAGAAGAAAGGCCTTCCTGAGCAATGCCGATATCTTCCTGGGAAGGGAGAGGCGGCTGCCTTCAGCCTCTTTCTTCTCCTCCGGTGGAGGAGCTCCATCGATACATTTCGAGTCTTCGTCTATCTCACTGGGCATGAAAGTATTCCTTGACCTCATTTCTTCCCAGATTCTGAAAGTTCAGGATGCCCATTATCAGAGCTATTATACTGCCTGTGAGAATAGATGCCATATCCAGAATTGTTGCTATCCTTATGGTGCTGTAGTTTGAAGGTGAAGGTGGTGCTGCGAGCCTCGAAACGGACATTATATCGAATACAAGCACAACGATATTCAGTATCGGAAAAACAACCAAAACACATCCACATCCCATCGTTGACACTCCAAGAAGCAGAGCTGTCGCGAGCCAGATAAGCGCCAAAATGCCGTTGGTCACAGCAGAGACAATGAAATAAGTCTTCATGGTCTTCAATATGTCAGTCACTGCAGTGTTGGCTGAGCCTCCATAAGAGACAGCACCTGGCTGAGGGCTGTAACCGGAAGACCCTGCCGGAGGTGGAGGCGAATATGACGGCGGCTGGGAAGGCGGCGGCGGCGATGACGGCGGAAGCGATGAGGCGCTTGCATCCTCAGCAGCTGGAATTGTCGGAACCGCTGCGCCGCAGGTAGGACATACGCTGGTGTTTTCAAGCAGAGTTTTCCCGCATTCTGGACAGAACATAATCAGTTCCCCCTTATTATTATCAGTGTTCCATTTCCCCAATTGCGAAACCGGGCTTCGCTATGTTCCTATGCTGAGTAAATTTACCAGCGGCAGGAAAAATCCTGCAGGAGCGCCTTTTATCGGAATTTCAGAAGCATGAATCTGTTTCCACTCCGTCTGAGAATCCTGTTACAGAAATGTTGCGGTTATCAACGACGAAGTTCCATACTGGTTGCCTGAATGCAAAGGCTCAGCAGTGATAATACAGGGTCTCTGCAGATTCAACTATCATCTGAAGTCGCTCATTGACAGATGCGTTCGATAACTGTTCATCGAAGTATAATGCTGGTAGGCGACTTTTTTCATGTCAAGAGGGATTGATTTGCCCAGCTCTTCCATTTCGCTCAGAGTCTCAAGCATGCGATCGATCTGCTCTCTCGAAAAGACATCAGGCTTGAAATAAGCTATGGTAACGTGGAGCCTGAGCCGGCAGTCCAGGAAGACCACATCATCGAAGAGGTTGTAAAGATTCATGATTATGCGGTAATCCCGCTCTTTGTCAGGCAGAAGTGACAGTATCAGAGAGATATTACAGCAGGGAAAGATTCTTTCCGCATTGACGCTGACATTGATGCAGTCAGGATTCTCGTACAGATATGACGATGTTTCCCTGAAAATGTCCCTGCAGCAGTCTCTATTCTTCTCCATGGCACGGTGGAGGTCGATTTCAGATGAGCCGCTTGACAGGTCGTGGAGAGTTATGTGAAAGTGCTTTGCCAGCAGCGGCTCAGCAAGCATATCTCCTATATTCTGATACAGCTTTGACTGCAGCAGCGACAGGAACAGCGTATCCCTCGCGGCAATCGGAATGGTTATCGTGTCACCCCAAAAAGGGAGAAGGGCTCCACTTCCACTGACCTTTCCTGTCAAAGACCGGGGGACGTTCCATTGAGCCCCGGGAGACCTCAGATATTCGATAGTTGAGCTCTGTTCAGCCCTGCAGGTCTGGCAGTAAAGATCAAAAGGCATTGGAGAGTTCTTCAGTATTACAGGCTTTTTTAGATCGACTGTCATCAATTCCACTCAGGCACTCCTCCCTGTTTAGATAAAAACTGTGATTTGTCTAGGTCTGCATGCGCTTCAACGAAAGGTCGGCTGAGCTTTCGAATGATTTATAGAAAATTCGTATCTCTGTCACGGTAAATGCAGAAAAAGTCCACGCAGGCCGGGCACAGGCTTGAGAGCTTCCTTCTGATATGTCTGTAAATCATCAGATCCCGGCAGAGCAAAATTTCTATTTCTCCCTGTGTATATTCTCTGCTTTTGCAGTACCGCCATTACTGCTCAGAACAACAGGCTGCCTGTTTATTTTCTCCCAAATTGCAGGTTTTCCTGCTGGTGCAGGATGTGTTTGCATGTCAGGGGAGAGCGCTATCCTGTGCAGGACGTGCCTGAAAACAATCTTGAAATATCAGGCATTATGTGGTACTATTTATACAGGTGAAAATGCTGCAATGAGAATAAACAGATCCGGTGCTGCTCTTCGATCTTCCATATCCAGAGGCTACGCTCTTGCCACTGTCCTCATGATCGTAGGTGTCATTCTCATAATCTCCATCGGCATGACCAGCGTATCGATGCTGCAGCTCAACATGGCAGTCAGTTCGATTAACCAGATGAAAGCCCGGATGGCAGCAGAATCTGAGCAGAACAAAGCTCTCCTCGCATTCATCAGGAATCCGGAGTTCGGAAAAGACGGAGGAAGCGACGCCTGGTATGATGAGTATACCGGCACGGCAGGCCGGGTGAGCTTTTCGCAGAAAGAGAGCTTCTTTTCAACATATAACCTGGAAGGCACATCGGCAGTGTCCGGATGGAACAGGAGAAGCGTGCCTCCAAACTCCGTGCACGTGATTTCCACAGGAGACTGCGGCGGCACGAGAAGATGCATGGAGATGATCGTCAAGAAAGAGCTCTTCCCATATGCACTGGCCACCACATCCAGAATAGAGACTCAGAACACCCCCCTGTGGATTGAAGGAGTCAAAGACACCACCAGCTTTCTCTCCGGAATAAAGGACAAGCCTGGAAACATCCATTCCAACCATACAGCCGGTATGGCAATAGAAGCACCGGCAAAGAGCTACATCAATGGAACAGCCTCAGCAGTTGGCAATATAAGCATAGGGATACCTTCAGACATCACCGGAGGAGTAAGGCCATATTCCGGTGCTGTAGAAATTCCAGTCATAGCTGTAGACTCTTTTGACCCTGAAAACACCCAGGGGGTCATCAAGATAGGGAAAGGATCCTATACAGGCCTGAAGCTCAATTCACTGCACCGATCTGATGGAAACATAGAGATACACGGAAATCTCGAGATGAAAGATGCCGTGCTGTACAGCACAGGCGATATACTGGTCTCAGGCCGGGTGACAGGAAACGGCGCGATGATGAGCAAAGGCAAGGTTACAATTGCCCAGACTTCGGCGCTTTCAGCGACTAACCAGATCGCCATCATAGCAGACAAGGATGTTACGGTCGCAGGCGATCCGGGAAAAGAATCATATTTCCAGGGACTCATTTACACCCACGGGAACTTCTACGGCAACAACTTCACGCTGCTGGGCAACCTCATAGCCCAGTCAGCAGAGGAGTCGAAGGGAATAGCGGTGCTGAAGGACATGAAGATAGTCTACAACGAAGAGACGACAGGCATCACAATAAACACATCGGTTTCGACTGCGTCGGCACCTGCCGAGGGCGTGGCGGTGAGCAGGAACTTCAATGGAAGCATTTATTCTGATACCCTTTATGCCGGTGATGACGGTCCTTCCGGTGATTTTTATACAGCCATGACTTACAAAGTTACGGATCAGAAAAAGCTCCAGAATGTGCTGAAAGAAATCAAGAGCGAGATAGGAGACCTGCCTGACACAATAATAAACACACCAGAATCGCAGTTCTCCCTTACGGGCCGCTCCTTCGAGAAAATGGCCGAGATAGACAAATACGCCGAGACAAAACTATGGCAGTTCGTTCCGGACAGCGGAGTATCGCTCTCTGAGGATTTGGTGAAAGCATTCCTTGAAAATCCGGACAAATACATCAAACCTGTCAATACCCATGAGAACTACAATGGATCAGGAGGCAATATATATTACGTTGCTCTGGGAACGGGTGACCCGCATGTGCGCGTTCTCTGCTATAACAACGGCTTCACAAAGCTCAGCAACATGACAGGCCCCCAAATCCCCATATCACAGAAGGCGATTTACTACATGAGCATGAGAGACTGTTTCGCCAATGTCGTGCAGAACGTAGTGGACAGCCCTGCCACAAGCCAGCCGGGCCAGCAGGATCAGATGGTTGTGACAGACCTTACGCTCAACAAGTATCTGACCAAGATATTGCCTACGAGGGTTACGTTCCAGGGAGAGATGCCGTGAGAGATGGCGCTTCCGTTTACTTCGTGAGGATAGCCTGCGACAGCACGAGAGGGTTTTTACATTCTTTCCAGTCTATGACTACTATCACTTTCTGCAGTGTGTACTCTGAATCCTTATCGACATAGTAAATTGAGCGAAGCACGTGGCATTCCTTTGTTCCGATAGTCATTACGCGATCGATATCCTTTTTTGGAAGCTCAGAAAGAGGAGGAGGTGACGCTTTAATTTCTTCAATCAGGCTTCTGCCGTATTCAGCGGCAGTTTCAAGCTGTCGCGCATATTCTGATGTTTTACGACTGGATGAAATAGCCGTCATTGTGAAGAGCAGAGTAACGGCCAGGAGGCCGATTGCCACCATCACTTCGATAAGCGAGAAGGCTCCGGAGGATGATCTCATTCGTGAGATTAATCTGTTGACGGAATCCGGTCTCATTGGCTCCGCTCTCCTGATTTAAAACTGATATCAGTGATCATATTATATCATACTTTTCAGTCATTTCAGGCAATATGATCTCAAAACACAGGTGAACTGCCGGTAGATGGTAAGTCGTGCGGCCATCGGAAGTCAAAGAGGATTGAGCAGCATATTTTGAAGGATCTTTGCGGCTCTATAGGTACAGGATTTGCAGCGGTAATGGCGAAATATCAGGGATGAGCCTGTATTGCACAGCATAAAGGATTTTGCAGCACAGGGACAGGAATGGGATATGAAGCCCATTCTGCACATCGACAGATTCAAGGAGGATAATTCCAGTGTCTGAAAACACAACAACGGCAGAGAACCTTTACGAGAAAAGAATGACTGCAATTATGGAGATAAGCAGGACCATCAACTCGATGAGGGACATCAACAACATACTCGAAGTCACCATGGACAGTGTAATCAGCCTGTTCAATGCTGAGCGGGGATTTATCATGCTCATAGACGAGGAATCCGGATCCCTTTCTTTCAAGACGGCAAGAAACATGGACAGGCAGAACCTCGAGAGCCCGGCCTTCGAGATCAGCCGCAGCATCGTTGGAGACGTGTTCAAATCGAAGAGCCCGGTTCTGTGCTGCAACGCCACAGACGACATACGCTTCAAAGATTCAGTAAGTATCATGAAGTTCGGGTTGCGCGCTGTCATATGTGTTCCAATGATGTTGAAGGAGAAGCTGGTCGGCGTCATCTACATAGACAACCGGCTTAAATATGGTGCCTTTTCTGATGAGGACCTGGAATTTGCCATCATCTTCTCCCATCAGGCCGCCACCGCAATAGAGAACGCGAATCTGTCGTCAGACAAGAAGAGGCTCAGAGCGCTCTTTGAAAGCCGCGTGAGCCCGGGGGTCGTCGAGGAGATTGTCAGCAAGGCAACCGATGTTGGGCTTCAGGGAGAAAAGAGAATTGTCAACGTCATGTTTCTGGATATAAGGGGCTTCACATCACTTTCCGAGGCGCTGGACCCCCGGGATCTCATCATTCATCTGAACGAGTTCTGGCAGGAGATGGGCGAGATCATATTTGAGGAGGATGGAACTCTGATAACATACCTCGGTGACGCGATGATGGCGGTATTTGGAGCTCCCATCTCCAGGCCTGATGATGCAGAGAGGGCCGTAAGAGCAGCTGTGAAGATGCAGAAAAAGATGGGAGAGCTCAGGGAAAGATGGAAGGACCAGAACCGTCCTGTTTTCGAGATTGGTATCGGCATCAACACAGGCGAGGCTGTAGTCGGAGATGTGGGGTTTTCGAAGCACAGGGAGTATGCTGTGATCGGCGACACTACCAATACGGCTGCCAGGCTTGAAAAGCTGAACAAGGAGTATTCCACGAAGATAATAATCAGCGAGGCCACATATGGACTGGTGGCTGATTCCTTTGAGACGAATTATCTCGGCGAATCGCTCATGCGCGGAAAATCGGTTCCCATAAAGGTATACGAGGTAAGGCAGATGCTATGAAGAGAGGATATCCAGGCGGATCTGAAACTGGGATGACGCTTGCCGAGATACTGATAGTATCCGGGATAATGCTCCTTGTAACAGTCATAGCGTTATCCTGCCTGATCCCCACTATAAAGAACTTTGACAGGAGCCAGCAGGATGCAGTAATCACTTCCAGCGCTCATACAGCGCTTTATACAATAAGCAGGGAGCTGAAGTACAGCGACTGCTCAGTTATGTCAATAAAGCCCGGAACATACAGACATACCGTTGACAGCAAAGACTATCCCTGCTATGCCATCGCCTTTTCTTCTGTGCTGGGGCCTGATGGCAAATATTTCTGGGATGGCGAGGGGAGCCCGCTGTGGCAGAAGACAGGGATCTTCTATCTTCAGCCTCAGGATGGCACGCTCTGGTATCAGGAGCGCCAGATTGCAATGGCGACAAGCGTCTCCCGCCCGTCAACAGGCTTCACACCCATACAGGGGAACAGGCCGGACAGGGACAGATTGATCGCCAGAAACATAAAAAGCCTCTACTTCACAGATTCCAGAAATACAGCGAACATAACAGAGCCGGGCGGAAGCTACATCAGAGTCAGTATAACCACAGCCGATGCCAGGCAGAGCCATACGCTCGAAAGCTGCATAATGACGAAAATCACCCGCTAGGAGAATAGAATGAAGCTGTTCACCTATATAGCCCTGCATCAGCAGGGTGTAGAAACAAGGGGCGTCATCAGGGCCGACAGTGAAGACGAAGCAAGAGATCTGCTGGGGAAAAAAGGTCTCAAGGTTCGGTCATTGCACATGGAGGAGGAGTCAGAAAGAAACAGCTCTGGTATTAACAGTTCACCTGCCATGCCTTCAAATGCCAAACCAGAGCTAAATCCGGCGCAGACTGGAAAACGATCTGAAAGATTCTCTCCCGTGAAGCATCCGGAGCACTCTCAACCATCTTCAGGAATCCGGAGCCATTCCATGGAATCTCATAACACCGCTCGGCACAGGGGCAGAGAAGGCCGTCCGGTCAAGAAGGATGAGCAGCCCGGAAGAATGGAAAGAATACTCCCGGTTCCTCCGACCGAGATATTCACTTTTTTCAACCAGATGGCATTTCTCTACAAGGCAGGCGTGTCTCTGTCCAGAGGCCTCTCACTGATGGCTTCACAGACTCTGAACAGAAAGATGCGCACAGCTCTGACAGATATCCATAAAAAGCTCGAAGCCGGTAACTCATTGACTGCTTCAATCCATTCACATCCGGATATATTCCCCAAGTGTTATGTCGCGCTGATCAACTCAGGGGAAACATCAGGGCAGCTTGAATCGATGCTTTTCAGGGCTGCAGGGCTCAAAGAAAAAGAGCTTAAGCTCTCGCAGAGGATCCAGCAGGCCGTGACATATCCTTTCTTCATATTTGTAGTGGTGATGGTCTTCATCTTTCTGCTTGGAAGAGTGCTGGTGCTCAATATAGCTCCTGTAATTGCTTCAGGAAATACCCATCTGCCAGCTGCCACTGTATTGCTCATCTCTTTTTATCGGCTCATCTCATCGCCATATCTGCCTCTTTCAATGATATTGGTAGCGCTCATCGGATTCCACCCGCTTATTAAACTCATGAAATCGCATTCGTTCGTGAGATTCCGCGATCGATTCCTCTGTGCGCTTCCCATCCTGGGCCCTCTCATCCACAAAGTGGCTCTATCCAGATTCTGCCACACGCTGTCAGCAATGCTCGAAAGCGGAATCAGCATAAACTCCAGCCTGCTGCTGGCCGGAGAGTCGAGCGCCAACACGCAGTGCATGGAAGAGTGCCGGGAGATAGAAAGCTCCATAACAGAAGGGCGGTCTCTATATGACAGCATAAACGCCCGCAGGTTCTTTCCCCGCATCGTCAGCGATATGGTGAAAGTAGGCGAAGAGTCAGGAACTATTCCATATATGCTCTCTCAAGTTGCAGCATTGATGGAATCAGAAGTGGATCATTCTCTCACCGTGTTCTACCAGACCCTCGAGCCCTTCCTGATAGCCTTCCTCGGCCTGTTTGTAGCGCTGATAGCCTTTGCAGTATTGATGCCGCTGAACAGCATCTTTTCAACCCTTTCACAGTAGCCGCTAATTTCCAGACAGCCGCCATTAAGCCTCACTCTTTTATTTCGATCCCGGCTTTCAGAGCCGCTTCTAAAAGGGCTTCGTGCGCTTCCCTCGCAGATTTGAACCTGTTTTCGGGCTTTTTTTCGAGGAGGCGCAGGATGAAATCCTCAATCGATTGATGGATATAAGCGGAATGAAGCGATGGCTTTGGAGGCTTCTGTGTAACATGTTTCGTTATTATCTCCATCGTGGTGCCGCCTGTGAAAGGAAGGCTGCCGCATACCATTTCATAGAAGACCACGCCGAGAGAATAAAGGTCCGCCCTGCCGTCAACCGCCTTTGCGTCAAGCTGCTCAGGAGGCAGATACTGCGGTGTTCCAAGCACCACATCTGTTGCAGTTATACCTATTGTATCAAGCTTCCGTGCTATTCCAAAATCCAGGATCTTTATGTTGTTCCTGCCTGTGACGTACATGTTCTGAGGCTTGATGTCTCTGTGAACGACATCGTGGCGGTGGGCAAAATCTATGGCATCCATTGCCTGCAGCATATATGAGACTGCCTGAGGTATCGTTATTCTGCCCTTCTTGATCTCGTCGGCCAGACTCTGCCCTGATACCTTTTCAAGGACCATGAAGAATACCTTTTCCACGTGATCCTCACCCCAGTCGTGGAGCTGAACGACACCAGGATGCTTCAGCTTCAGATATACAGATATCTCCCGCCTGAAGCGGGCGGCAAAATCAGGATCTCTCGTGACGGAGGGGAGCATTATCTTTATGGCATATGTCTCATGGAGAGTATCATATGTCGTATTGTCGTCAAGAGTACGCCATCCCTCATAGACCATGGACATTCCGCCTTCGCCGAGCATGCCCTTCAGCTGGTATGTTCCATATTGCCCTTTCAGGCTCTTTCCGCGCAGATCACCAAGTTCACCGGCTGCAATGGTCATCTCAGCCCTGCTGACCAGGCCGGCATCATCGGCACGCCTGAGAGCCATTTCAATGAATTTCCGCTCCCTCCAGAACCGGATTCCCACTATTACAGCGATAATGATGACAATGGAAGATACCGAGATCACAGGAATCAGATGCGTACTTATGAATATACGTACATTATCCAGGGCAGAATAACTCTCAAGTGTGTAATCGCCGCTTTCAGGCCACCTGTCGTGAGTGTTGAAGTAGCCTTCCTCGATAGTCACCAGGTTGTTCTTATAGCCTGTTCCGGATCCGCTCTGCATCTCCTTCAGGGCAACAACAGGATCAGGTGCTTTTGAAAAGAGCAGAGCCATTTTGCATTTACAGCAATCTATCAGCACAGGAGCGTTTGAGCTGCCAATGTAATTGACGTTAACGCCGTTTACGGCAAAAACGTGTGATGAAGGTCTTGTAACTATCTGCACCTGCTTCGGAGCTTTCCTGTGCCCACAGGTCATCTCATGCAGATCGTCCGGTAACTGCTTAGCACAGACCGGAAGCGCAGGAATGCAGCAGAAAAAAATAAGGCATAGCGCCAGTATGTCGAAATATGCTTCGATATGGCGGAAAACAAAGATGATCTGGCTTCTACCCGTTAATGAGTCACCCATATGGAGATATTACTATTAGGATGCCTGTTATCCTGCCGAATGGCTTCCCGGTAGAGGCACATATTCTTCATTTTTCAACGGCCTCACACTTATCGACAAGATCATTCTTTAATTTTTCATCTTTGATGAAGTGCTGTAGAACCGGAATCCACGACATCATTAACATCGGCGCCAGCTTCAAGCAGAACCTCCACAACATCTATGTTTCCTCTTTCAGCAGCCAAACTCAGATAAGTCATATCAGAGAAACGGTGCAGATTCAAATCAGCACCGTGTTTCAGGAGTTGAGCCACTATCTCGGAATGGCCGTAGTAACAAGCCTCAAACATCACTGACATGCCATATTTATCTTGTGCATTTACATCAGCTCCTCTGGAAAGCAGAAGAGAAACTTTATCGGCTTCATCATCGATTACCGCCATAAAGATAGCTCTGTTCAGGAACTTTTCCGGGTCGCATCTACCTGAAACAACATAAATAAGAAAAGCCAGAATCATAAGAGAGGTCGGAATTGCAAGTATCAAGATGATTTTCTTCATTGCCGGTCAACGCTCCATTTGTTATATCCACACTCTGCATGCGGTTCAAAAAAGCATTAAATCTCATAATGTCCGTTCCACTCTGTCTATCTCTTTCTTCGTCTCCGCTTCAGCATCAAAGCCTGCTCAGCCTCTTCTGTATCCAAACGGCCTCGTCGCTCATACCGTGCTTTTCATAGAAGGATTTCAGCTTCTCATAGCGCTCCCTGATGTCAAAGCCGAGGTTCCATTGGAGCTTCTGAAGGCATATCGGACAGAGATGCATAGGAGACGAGTCCAGTTCCTTGAGTGAATTGCCGCCGTTCATGCGGCATCTGTAGTAGATGCAGTGGAACAGTGAAAACATGTGGCCGATCTCGTGAACCATAACCTTCAGGCTCCTTCGGAGGATCAGAGCGTTCCGTCCCGCTGAATCAGAGCCGCCGAAGGCTTCAGGATCATACCGGAACAGCGAATACACGCCTATCCTGTCTTTGATGCTGGCCTGGCCGAAGACAAAATTCCACGAATCACCGGGATAGAGATCGCTCATTGTTACGCCCAGATAACAGATTGCATCGTCCGGGAGGGTCGGCCTCAGAATATCGTTCAGAATATGGTCGGTCCTGAACTGTGTCCACTTGAACGAGCCGCAGCTCCGCTGCCTGCTGAAGCCCCTATCTGGTTCTGTCAATAATTTTTCCGTCCTTACCGGGCAGCAGTAATAAAGCCTGCAGTATTCGGCTGCTGATTGAAGCATCTCCTTCTGCCCGGCTGTGAAATCCCCGATTGGAAGGAGCACAATGCACTTTCTTTCACCGGTTGGCTTCGTGGGCCTTCCGGCCTTGTATTCCTCGAAGGACTGGCCCAGTTCATCGAATCTGGCAAGCCATTCGCCTTTTGACGGCTTTCCCAGGCGCTCAAAATCTCTGTCATCGTAGATGAGCGGCTCGGTCTTTGCCTTCTTCCTCTTTTCCCTTGCATACTCAGGAGGAAGCGGCGCATAGAAGCGGTCACTGAAGGTCATGACAATCGAGGCGATTACAACAATAATCAGGATTGAGGCAAGTATCCGCTTTCTCAAATCAGCCACCCCCGCATTCCAGGTTGATTCTTCAGGAAAGAGGAACAGAACTCCTTCCTTCTGGCGGGCAAAACATCATCAACCCATAATGCGGGCTTTCAGGAATCATCTTAATCCCAGAGGGTCAAGCGCGATTAACATGCAAGGGGATGAGCAGGTGGAGAGCAAGGAAGGGTATCTGACAGATAAGCATCTGAGTGAAGAAGAAGTCAGAGAGACTCTCTCGACGAGCGCCAGCGAAGTTGCCTGGCGCGCAAAAAGGAGAACGCTCCTGATAAGGTTATATGAGATGGCTCACGAGAGGATGATGCCTCCATAATACACCAATGAATCTATGTCCGAAAAAGCGAATCGATGGATTCAACCGGCGCCTTTCTTTACGCCCATACCAAAGCGAGGTCTATCACGAGTCCGGGAAAAAGCCCCGGAGTGAATTTGCTGCTCCTCCGGCGGGTTTCCAAGGGCAGGTAATGCGAGGATTCAAGCCTGTACTCTTCGAGGGTCGATGTCTCGGGATCGACTATCCAGTACCAAGGTACGCCGTGCTTTCCGTAGATCTGCATCTTGCTCAGCCTGTCGTATCTTTTCGAGCCTGTGGAGAGGATCTCAACGAGAAGATCAGGGGCGCTCTCAATACCTCTCTTTGTAATGCGGCGGAGCTTCTCTGCAGAGATGAAGATGATGTCGGGCTGCACTATGGTGTTTTCATCAAGCAGGACATCCATCGGCGCGGTGACGAGCTTGCCCAGACCGTTCTTTTTTATGTGGAAGTACAGGATATGGGCGAGGTTCTGTGATATCTCCTGATGCTCGAATGTCGGTGACGGCGTCACGATGAGCTCTCCCTCCAGAATCTCATTTCGGTTCCTATCGGCCGGAAGGGACAGATAGTCCTCGTAATTGAGCAGTATATTCCTTTCCATCGATTCCGCCATGATACACCTCTCTCTGATTATAGCAGAGAATTGCTGTACAGGCAACCGGACCAAAATCCACCGCCCTATCGTACACGTCTTATAAGAAGCGTGGCTTCCCGTTTTCGCGGCTCTCACCTGACAGGTGACGCCTCATACATCACACACAGGT
>Ga0302251_1000053_pt1 | contig 141013 bp, 110 predicted proteins | sample AAG_RA_Gln_MG_FD_193534 | JGI IMG/M metagenome (GOLD analysis project Ga0302251, IMG submission 193534) | Enriched activated sludge microbial communities from anaerobic digester in WTTP, New Holstein, Wisconsin, United States - AAG_RA_Gln | ecosystem: Engineered > Bioreactor > Anaerobic >... | reverse complement strand
TTAAGGTGCGCTCAGTCGGTCATTGCCGTAATAGGGAAAAGCTAAGAATCAATATTCAGGATTCTGAAGGTATAGAGGAAATCAAACCTGGCAGGATGGGTTTGCATGTCAGAGGAGAGCGCTATCACGATAGGGCGGTGGATTTTGGTTTCCCTTGACAGTATTCTGGCGAGATCGTACAATGAGAGAGTCGTATATTTTTTTCGGGGGGGATTGAAATGGAAAGTATCGGCAGCAATGGAGCCGGCCGCATCAGATCCTTTGATGGAGACTGGCAGAAGCTTTACAGCTCACTGAAGGAAGGCAACAAGGTTTTCGATGCGGGCAAGCGCAGCAGTGTTCTGTGCAGCAAGAGTGACGGATATATTGGCGTCGAATTTGATATAGGCGGCGATGAACAGCTCGACGTGCAGCTTTCTCCCGCCACCATGCGAAAATTTATTCCGGCCAATGGCGTTAATGGAACAAGGATTTCCACTGATGACAATGAAGGTAAAAAAGTGTATTTCTTCAAGGTGGATGCACCTTATATTCCTGATAACGTTAGCGCAGAGCTGCACTTCGACATCCTGAAGAGTGGCGAAAAAGCCGGGGAGCGCGAGCTCACGGTAAAAATCGGTGAGGAGCGGTAACAATATCATCATCAGGTTTACCTGCTCCTGGTGCCCAGGACAGGCGGCATTAATTGCGCTGGTGAGTATAAAAGCGGTGATGCATTGCCTATGCTGAACATATAGTCGAAAAGGGCCGGGTCCGTCTCTTTAATCTTTTTCTTTAATTCAGGCGATTTATTGATACGGGCCATCGCATCGGCGGGATGATCCTCTGAATTTTATATACATCAGTCTGTGTCCATCTCATAGAAATGTTATACTCACCAGCATAATTAACGACCTCAGCTAAAGCTGAGGTAATCAAAATTCCCGCCATTTTTTGATGGCGAAAATTTTGAGCGTTAATAAAATATTCGAGTCTGTCCCTGTTTTAGGAGGATACAATGGGTCCAATACTCCATTCTGCCGCACCGGATTTTACACTCAGGGACACTGACGGGAAAGAAATCCGTCTCTCGGATTTCATCGGGAAGTCAAGAGTGGTGCTTGTCTTCAACAGGGGATTCGTATGACCTTTCTGCCGCAGGCATATGGCGCAGTTGCGCATTGATTATCAGAAGTTCATCGATCTCAATACAGAGATAATCGTCATCGGGCCGGAGAAGCCTGATGAGTTCAGATCCTTCTGGGCGAGGGAGAAAATGCCCTTCCCGGGCTGTGCCGATCCAGCTCATGAGACTGCCGGTCTCTTCGGTCAGGAGGTGCATCTGCTGAAGCTGGGGAGGATGCCTGCCCTTTTTATCATTGATAAGAAGGGGATCGTTCGATATATTCACAAAGCAAAGTCCATGTCAGATATCCCGTCAAACAGAGAGATTCTCTCTGTGCTTGTCGGAATCGGGAATGATGATTAGGGAGTTGAATGCTCTGCCGGAGCTGATGCAGAATTAAAGAGGCTGTGTCTCGTCGCGCACGATCTCGATGATGTCTCCGTGGAATATCTTGTTGTTCCACTTCGAGATCTTGCCGTTGATCTTGATCCTGTCTTTCTTCTGATCGATAGTCATTCCTCTGTGCCTTGCAAAATCCAGCGGTGTTGAATCCTTGGGCAGATATGTCACCTTTGCCTTCTCGTCAAAGACAAACATGTACTGCTCGGTTATGCCTCGCTTCAGGTCAGTGTAAAAGCTTTTAGGCGTCTTGTACTCTTTTTTCTGACCTACAAGGCTCTTTATCCAGCGAAGGTGCTCCTGCTCATTCTGCGGATGAGGCATCTCTTCCTTATATTTCCAGTGGGCAGCGATGCCGTATTCTGCCACTTCGTGCATAAGAGGTGTTCTGATCTGAATCTCTACGGGCTTCTGAGCGATACCGTGGAATGGGTATATGCACGTGTGAAGGCTCCGGTAGTTGTTGGCTTTTGGAAGGCTGATATAATCATCAAAAGTCCCGGGGATATGGACGAAGTGTGTGTGGAGCATTCCCAGCACCTTGTAGCACGTCGCAACATCATCTACAATGATCCTTACAGCCACTTTGTCGAGAAGCTTCTCAAGGGGTTTTTTCTGGCGAACCATTTTTCGATACAGTCCGTATATATTCTTGATTCTCCCTGTGACTGTGGCGTGAATCTGTATCTCCCACAGGAGCTTTTTTATTGCTGTCGATACAAGCTCTAGATAGGTTTCGTCTTCCTTCCTGGTCTGCTCCAGCTTATTCTCAATGATTTCATAGACATCCCTGTTAGTGTGCTTGAAGCACAGGTCTTCCAGTTTGCTGGAAATTGAGCGCATGCCCAGTTTGTCTGCCAGGGGTATGTATATCTCCCTTGTCTCCTCAATGAGCAGCTTCCGCTCATCCCTCTTTCTCCATTCATAGTTCTCAAGATCATCCAGTCGATGAACCAGGCGGATTATGACAATTCTGGGGTCCTTTGAAAGCTCTGTGAGGAGCTTTTCCAGGTTTTCAGCATATTTCTGCCTGTGTGTTTCAGAGACATGGAACATCTGTGTGCCTTCTACAAGCTCTGCAATATCTTCTCCAAACTCCTCGATTAGATTCTGCTTCCATACATCGGTGTGCTTCAGGATATCGTGCAGAAATGCTGTGGCGATTAGATGAGCGTCTGATTTGATCTCCCAGAGCTTTTTAACTATCTCCAGGCAGTGCCTGATGAGAGGGACTCCTGATTTGTGCAGTGTTTCACCGTAATATGATTTTGAGAAAAGATAGGCTTTCACGATGAGGGACATCTGCGTGTCAGGATAAAAGTAACTTTTCTTGATCCTGATGAGAATTTCAGGGAGGTCCTCGCCATTTTTCAATGCCTTTGGGAGGTGTTCAACAGGAGTTGTCCGATGCTCCACAACCTGACTCCTCAATATCTGTCAATTCTATATTTCTGAGGTCAATGAGGTGTAAAAGAGAGCAAAGGCTCTCTCTCGCTTTTCTATTATACCATGACAGGACAATATCCTCCTTTGCTGTTTTTCTTTGCCCCAGTATCTTCTCAAATTCCTCCAGTATTTTAGGCATTTCAAGCGCTTCAGAAAACTCCCGAAGGGTCTATGTGACAGTGGTCAGGTCAATGTTCGGGTGCGCGTCGAGAAGGCTTTCAATATCGGAAATGTCGCGGGGCCTCTGTGAAAGTCCCTTCATCACCATTAATTCTTCCGGTCGGGGGAGGGGTATTTTCAGTCCGACAGCGTGAAGGTATCTGGCATTATTTGCCATCTGCTCTTCAAAGGGCAGCATACCGAAGGAGATGTCTATCTGCACCTGACTTTGCCTGTGCTTGAGAAGAAGCACACGGTTGCGGCGGGCAAATGGAATTACCTTGTCAATACGAGGTTCGAAGCCTGCATCCAGGCCGGATTGCAGCAAGTCCTCCCAGAGATCTTCATCTGCCAGAACCATCAAATCTATATCCCTGGTTGCCCTCGGGCGGCCGAGCAGGGAGGCAGCAACGCCTCCGATAATTACGAAGGGAAGGCCGCAGTTACTGAGCCATTGAATCAATGCCGCGAGGGGATCGCGAAGAGGCTGGAGAGAGTCTTCCTTACCCACAGCACTTCTTTCTCAAACGGTTCCAGAGCCTCCTCATGTTCCGGTCTTCCCTGCTTTCTTTATCGTGCCCTGCAAAAAGTTCTGCCATTTTCATCATCGCAGATGTCTGTGCAAATCGCTCATCTATAGAAGTGTGAAGCATTTCTTCAATTTCAGCGTCATTCACCTCAATGAAGCGTTTCATGTATGCACAGACATCTTTTTTTTGCAAGTCATGCTCCGGTCATCAGGATAATAACCCTCTCCAGAGCTTTCATCAGTTGCTGCGATTCCCGTGGAAACTGGAAAGTCTGCGATGAAAATGTCTGGGTGATAGAATTATAGAATATGCAACGAATCCATTCAATTACCTGATCTTCCCGGTCCATTTTACAGTTTTCCCTCAAAGGGGCGGATTCTGGTGTGTGGGTTTGCCGGAGCATCACTACAGGATCGTATAAAAAGGTAAAAACCTGCCTGTTGTGAAATATCCATTAGTGAGAAATAACTGCGTAAAATGAGAGGATATACTCGTCACAGAAGAGTGAGTCTGAAAGGTGGGATCGTCACTATGTCACCGGAACCTGAAGAAGAGGGGAAAAAACCTGCAGAGACTGCGTCTCTGAGCTCAGTTGCCCAGCCTGAAGACTTAAATGTCGAGGTAGGAGACTCATTTGTCCCGGCTGAAGACTCAGCTGTCCACTCTAAAGACTTAATTGTGCGGACTGAAGACTTAATTGCCCGGTCTGAAGGCTCAACTGCCCTTATTGGCGCCGATTCAAATGTTGCAGAGGGGACAGCGTTTGCCCGAACCCAGTCTGAAAGTGCATCTGCCCGGGCTTTACCGACATCCCAGTCTGATAATTTATCAGCCCGGACTCTGCCGCCATCCCTGTATCTCCCTTCAGGAAACAATCCTGCCTTTCTGGCAAAAATGTCCGGATGGAACTGGGGTGCCTGCGCCTTCCACGGCATCTGGATGTACTGCTTCGGAATGCAGTTGATGGGTATTATCATATTTCTCGCAACTGCCTTCATTCCGTGCGCTGCTTTTGTTATTCCGATTTATCTTGGATTGAAAGGTGATGATCTTGCCTGGCGGAACAGGCACTTTGAAAGTTATGAGCAGTTCAGAGAGGTTATCGGGATATGGAACAGGTGGGGCATCGGCTTCATTGTCGTAACTTCAACAATGGCCATCGGCCTCACAGCTCTGTTATGCTGGTATCTGTGGCAGCTTATGCAGATGTTCACACCTCAGATGTGTATCTGAGTATGGTCAGCGCATTCAGTACCACGAGCAGCGTGCTGCCTTCGTGGATTACCACGGCCCCGCTCACACCAATATGATCGGTTATGACGGAAATTACCAGGAGGGCCATTACCCCGAATGATATGATCAGGTTCTGCAGTATAACGGCGCTCACTCTTCTCCCAAGCGATATGACAAAGGGTATCTTCTGCAGATTGTCTGCCATCAGTGCCACATCGGCAGTTTCGAGAGCTGCATCTGAGCCGGCGCTTCCCATGGCTATGCCTACAGTGGAGTGCGCCATCGCTGGTGCGTCGTTGACTCCATCACCCACCATGGCCACTCTGCTGAAGCGTGACAGATAGCCGTCAATGGCTTTCACCTTGTCCTCAGGCATCAATCCGGCTCTGTATTCATCCATTCCCAGCGACTCTGCAATGGGAGCGGTAACTGTCTGACTGTCACCTGATATCATAAGAGTTGACTTAATGCCCAGAGTTTTGAGCTTTTCGATGGTTTTTCCTGCATTGGCGCGCACGTTGTCCCGCAGGGCTAGTGCACCGAGGTAATGTGAACCTTTTTTGACGATCATCGTTGTATATCCATCTTTTTCAGCTTTCCCGACAGATTCTTCCAGAAATGGTGGGAGAACAGAGCCGTTCTGCACAAAAAGATCTTTTTTGCCTATTTCAACGTATTCGTCTCCGATGTAGGATACAATGCCCCGACCGGTGAGGGACTCTGTCTTTTCAGCGTCCATAAGGCGGTAATTCCTCTTCTCCGCTGCTTCAATTATCGGTTCTGCAAGAGGGTGCCGGCTCTGCTTTTCTACAGATGCCGCAACTGTGAGCAACTCCTCTTCAGAAGAGCCTGCGCACGGTATGATCTTTGTCAGATGGGGGCGGCCTTCGGTTATTGTTCCCGTCTTATCGAATGCTATGGCTTTGAGCTTTCCCAGATTTTCGAGGTGTATTCCACCCTTTATCAACACTCCATCACGGGCAGCTCTTGCTATCCCGGCCAGTATGGCTGATGGTGTGGCAATGGCAAGAGCGCAGGGAGACGCTGCAACAAGTACTGCCAGGGCACGATAAAAGGGGGTGATGAAATCGGATCCATGCAGGACAGGAATGATTACTGAGATTACCACTGTTGCGAGAATCAGAGGCACGAAATATCTCTCAAAGTTTTCTCCGGCTTTCTGCGAAGGCGCTTTCTGCGCCTGTGCCTCCCGGATGAGCTGCAGTATTCTTGCCAGAGTGCTTTCAGACTGCAGCTTCGTCACTTCCACTGAAAGGACACCTTCACAGTTGAGTGTGCCTGCAAAGACAGAGTGACCGTTCTCCTTCGAAACGGCAGCGGACTCACCGGTGATTGAGGACTCATCAACTGAAGAGCGCCCTTCCACTACCGTTCCATCGGCTGCAATACGCTCGCCGGGCTTTATCGTTATTATGTCGCCTTTCTGCAGTTCCGAGATTGCTACTGTGCTCTCATTGCCATCTCTGATTATCTGCGCCGTTTTCGGAGTGAGCTTAGTCAGCGCCCTGATGCTTTCGCGCGCTTTATCCATCGCATAATGTTCCAGGGCGTGACCGAGGCTGAAAAGGAAGAGCAGCAGTGCGCCCTCGTGCCATTTAGCCAGCGCCGCGGCGCCTGCGGCTGCGAGTATCATCAGGAATTCAATATTGAATCGGCCTTTCTTCAGTGTCTTGATGGTATCCAATGTGGCAAAATAGCCGCCGAAAAAGTAGGAAAGAGTAAAGAGGCCGTAAGTAAGGTGCGAGTTGAAGTGGAAATATGCCGACAATGAAGCGGCAATAAGAAAGAATCCACACATTGCCGAAGTGACTAGCTCTCTGTGCCGTCTGTGCCAGGGAAGAGATGCTTCTTCTCTCATAATCTGATAGCCCAGGTGGGTGATTCTTTCTTCTATCTGCCTCTGCGACACAGTCTCTATGTCATAATCGATACGTACCAGCTCTGTCGGGTAGTTGACAGAAGCCGCGATGACACCTTTCAATCTTCTGAGAGAGTGCTCGATAACCTCGGCGCAGACGGTGCAATCCATCTGTCCCAGTCTGAGTATGATGTGTCTGAATCTGTTCTTGACGTGAACACCGGTCTTTTCAATTACTTTTTGAATACTCTCCGGACTGAAAAAGGCGGGGTCATAGTGGACGCAGAGGTAGATGCTGTCATTATGATGCTCCAGGTGTGTTTCCAGGACGCCCCGCCTGGACTGAAGGAGTTCAATGAGCCTTTCGGAACATCTGTCCTCTGATTCGAGTGAGCACGGAAGAATGAGCTGAAGATCTATCCTGATTTTTCCTGTTATTTCCGGCTGATTACTGTCAGTCATTTCAAATCAGAACTTCTCCCTTACTTCCGGAACCCCCTCCTGGCAGGGTTGACCAAATCGCTGATCTCTGATGGAGCGCAGACTGTCCATCAGGAGGAAAAAATAGACTTTCGATGAAGTGATATATCTCATTCATACAGGGAGAGTGATAATGTCCGATATAGAGATCAAGTACTGTCCTTTTCTGAGAGATGACTGCAGGCGCGAGCAGTGCATGCTTTATGACAAGAATGAGATATCTCATCTTGGAGAAAAGGGGAACTGCGCCATTTTTCTTATAGCCAAAGAGATTAAGAACCTCTCACACGCTCAGGACTCCACAAAGAGGATTATATAACGTCTCGGATTCTCTCTGATTCTTCCTGAACTCTGGTCATCATGAAGGAATTTCCCATTTTCAGGAAGCACTCTTTCGCTTTCTGGAAAGCCGCCATTGCTCTTTCTCTGCTGTCGTCGAGGAGGCAGCTCCTTGCTTTTTCAATATTGACTATGCCCAGTTCATATGGACGCTCGATCCTCTCGAAGATGTCTTCGGCGTTCTCCAGCAGTGTCAGCGCCATGTCTCTGTTTCTGTCAAGGCGGTGCCCGATGCCCTGGAGCATCAGGAGGTAGCCGCTTCCAAGCTTGTTTTCTCCTCTGTTGCTCTTCCGGGATGCTTCAACAAAGCATACCCTTCCCTGATAGATATTCCCTTCTTTCAGATATACCTCTGAAATACCGAGGATGGAGAAAAAAACACCTTTGAAAAAGCCGCACTCTTCAGAGGCTTTTTTTGCGCACTCATAATGTGTGCGGGCCTGGTCAAGGTTATTCGAGATCAGTTCAATGCTTCCCAGGCGAATCTCTGTTTCGATATATACATGTGAGAGCTCTCTGCCTTTCAGTATCTTGCGGGCCTTCATAAGGTGCTCTTTTGATTTTTTAAATGCGCCCTTGTAAAAATACAGATCTCCGAGGCTGGCCAGTGTCAATGCCGCTTCTTCTCCATGATTGTCTTTCTGCAGAGAGAGTCCCTGTTTCAGATATTGAAGAGCTTTTTCAGGGTTACCCATTATGGAATGGAGTGCGCCGATGTAGCTTGAAAACACTGCTGTTTTTTTCGTATTGTTGAGCTCCTGGGCTTTTTCCAGCGCTTCATTGAAATAGCTGTATGCCTTTCTATAATCGCTGCCAGGGAAGAAAGAGAGCTTGCCAAGCCGCTCCAGAAACTCTATTCTGGTGTTTATATCAGTTCTGTAGTTCAGAATCTTGAGAAGGGCTTTTTCTCCCTCTCCCACCATATTCTGGTCTATATACAGCTCTGCCAGTATTCCTGAGATCTCAATGGTAGCATCAACATTGCGAAGGTCTCTGGCTATTCTGAGAGCTTCCTTCACATCGTCCAGAGAGTCATCAAAGCTCCTGTCCTTATAGTTGTTCAGCATCGAAAGCTTCCCCATCCTGGAAAGAAGCTTGCAGCGCCATACCGTATCTTTCATGGTCTCGTACGAGAGGCCGTGAAGGATATAATCCATCGCTTTCTTATAGTCCCGGATCATCATCGAGATATCACCCAGCAGGAAGAAGCACTCCTGAATGGCTGAGAAGTCATTCTTCTTCTCTGCCAGATCCAGCGCCTTTCGTTCATATTCCAATGCGTTCTCGTGATCTTCGATTCTGAGGTAGAGGATGCCCAGGTTTCTGTAACACTTCCAGCGCTCCTGTACTTTTTCCTGGAGGCCTCCTATCAGCTCAAGGGCTTTCTCATAGAAACTTATTCCTCTAAAAGTGGCGCCCATCAGAGCACTCTTATCTGCCGCCTTTATCAGATAGCTTATTGTTTTGTCATCGATCCGGGCCCGGGAGAAGTGCATCACAAGCTTTTCCAGATGAGGTATCAGGTTGTCGAAACAGAGCTCTTCCAGGATTCTGCCTGTCAAAGCGTGGCGCTCCCTTCGCTCCTGTTTAGGTATGAGGTCCCGGAAGGCCTCTCGCATAATGTCGTGGGTAAACACATAATGAAGCTCGCCGTGCTTCCAGATTTCAACGTGGATGCCCAGTCTTCTGCCCTTTTCGAGAAGCTCTCTGAAGCTCTCTTCAGGCGGCCTCTCCACAGCTTCCCACAGAGTCTGGAAGGAGAATGTTCTCCCAATGGTGGAAGCCATCTTGTAAAGCTCTTTCATGGCTTCCGGAAGATTGATGATTCTCTGAACCACCAGTTCGTGGAGAGAATCCGGCAGCCTGTCTATGTCGTCGATATCAGTCATGAGCATATCTTCAGACAAGGAGATCCTCTCGTCAAACATGAGCTTTTTGACGGCTTCTATCAGGTAAAGGGGATTCCCTTTACCTTTTCTGGCAAACCTCTCTATATATTCGTCCTTAACTTTATCAGTACCGGTCAAGTTTTTGAGAAGGAGCCCACATTCAGAGATTGAGAAAGGCTCCAGTTGTAGCTCCGCAATCTGTGGAGAAGACATGAGCCTGTTCCTGAATTCATTGAAACCATCATCGTGCTGTGCAGAATCATCTGTACAGGTGGCGAAGATAAGCATCCGCTCTTCTGTCCTGTGCTCTGCGAGGTAGGATAAAAGGCGCATGGAGCTTTCATCAATCCATTGAAGATCTTCCAGGAAAAGAACTATCAGATTTCCGGTGGATAAGCTTTTAAAGAATGTGCGGAAGCTCTCAAGGACCTGATGCTCTTTCAGGAATGGCCTGTTGGGGTCTTCCGTCTCAATTGATCTGAAGCCCCGCTCTCCCAGAATGGTCGGGAGAACTCTGTCTGAACCCATGATCTCTGCAACGGTTTTTCCCTTTGACGCTAAATATTCTTTGATAAAATTGATGAAGGGGGCATAGGGAGGTTGCACATACTTGCTGCAGCGCTCGTGATAGAAGTCTATACCGATGAGCCTTGCAAAGGCCCCCACTTCATCCATGAGCCTTCTCTTGCCCATGCCCTGAGGGGCTTTAAGCATGAAGATGAAGTGTTTTTCAGCTTCAGATGATGTAAGACAGCACTTGATATGTCGTTCGAGCTCCTTCCGTCTCACAAGTGGTATATGAAGAGCGAGCTTTGCGCGATGTCCGGGCTCATCAGGTTTGTAAGACCTGCCTTCTTCCTTTAAGCCCTCTATCTTTTTAAGTGCTTCTATTGCTTTATCACAGGAGGGATAACGGTTCGCAGGGTCTTTTTCAATAAGTGTGAAGACCAGGTTTTCGAGTTTTTTCGAAACACTCGAGTTCATCTTTCTGATCGAAGCCGGAGAAGTGTTTATATGGCGGCGAAGCGCTTCCGCTGTATCATGAGCTGGAAAGGGAACACGGCCGCAGAGAAGCTCGTAGAGGATAATCCCCATTGAATACAGATCGCTGCGCTGATCGCCGGAGCCGCCTGAGGCAATTTCCGGGCTGACATAATAAGCTGCTGAGAGTGAAAGACCCATTTCTCCAGGTTTCTGAACCGCCCCTGGCTTGAGCGGATATAGGCCGAAGTGGAGAATACGCAGCTCCTCGTCGTGATTGATCAGAATGTTATCCGGCTTCAGTGCCCGGTGCACCAGGCTTTTACTGTGCAGTCCGCTGAGGGCCATCAGCGCTTTCAGAAAGCTTCGAACGATTTCTTTGACAGGGTATGCTCTTTTCTTGATCGATCTTGTGAGAGTCTCTCCCGGAAAGTAATCAAATACGATAAACGGGATGTCAGGAACGGCAGGATGGGAGACGGAAGTGATATTTCTGGATAAAAGGAGCCCGGAATCAAGGGCTTTAACTATACAGAGAGCGCTTTCCTCCAGCTCGAGATAGGAGCGGAAAGTCTCGTAGAAATTTGTGAACACTTCCGGATCTTCGATTCGAGGTGAGTTTACCAGTTTAACGGTCACATCCCGGCCGGTAACGGGGTCGGATGCAAGATAAGTGCTGCCGAGATCTCCGTTCCCCAGCTTTTTCTTGAGCTCGTACCTCCTGCCTGCAATTTCACCTGTCATAGCACTCAGCTCCTGCCCAATTTTTAAGGTCTCACATGATACTGAGAAATTCGTGCTTCTTATCAATGATCCTGTCTGGTACCATGTAATGAAGAGCAATTTCCGACAGTTTCACACACAGAGCGCTGAAAAGGATATCCTGTAAGAGAGGGAGAATTTGAAAGCATCAAAGTGAAAGGCGTGGGGTGCATGAAAAGATATCATATCCTGGTTGTACTGATTCTATCTGTTCTGGTTCCAATGGCTGCAGTTCATTCTGATGTGACAGCACGTCCTGCAGGAGGTCCGGACAGCTCACTGATTGCAGAAAAGCCTTCTGATGAGGTCGTCCAGCTTTATAAACAGGGGAGGCAGCTTTTCCAGGATGGAAAATATGATGAAGCGATTGCCACTTATAAAAAATGCATACAGATGGATCCGAGCTTTGATTATGCATATGGGAGTCTTGCCTATATATACTATGAGCTGAAAAAATACAATGAAGCAGTGCCTCTCTATAAGAAGGCCATAGAGCTCAATCCTTCAGATTCTTTTTACTACAGCGAGCTTGGCATGACCTATATCAAGATGGGACAGAACGACAATGCCGTTGAGGCCATGAAAAAGGCTGTGGAATTCAGCCCTCTTGAGGGAGAGTATTATATAAACCTTGCTCTTGTTTACCTGCAGGAAGTAAAGAATCCTGCCGAAGCTCTGGATGTTCTGAACAGGGGGCTTGCGAAAGTGAATGACCCACAGAAGAAGAAGAAAATTGAGGATCTCATAAGGAAGATTAAGGAGAATAAAGGCAGGTAAACCAGGGGACGACAAAGGCAGGCTTTCAGCTTCAGCAGATGCGGGATGAATCATAAAAGACAGCTATAGTGCTGTCTTTTGTTTGCACAGGCAGCTTTGCACTCTCCAGTCACCGGCTCCTGTCCGGTTATCTTCCATGCGCTCCATTTGTTCATATCCCTGCCTCTTTCTTCTGCTTCACAGCTCTTCTGCCCCAGCCGCGATACGCTGCCTCTTGCACTTGTCTTCTGCCTCCTTTCAATCTTATTCAAGTCTTCTGTAACAAAATGTTTACAGAATCTGCATTTTTTATTACACGACCGAAATATCCTGATAATATGTCTAAGATATCATGGAAGGAGATATTGAGTGAGGTCAGGCATCGATGGTGATTAATCCGGAGTGTAATGATATAAAAAGTCTGCTGAAGAGCGTTTTCGGGTTCGATTCATTCCGCCCAATGCAGTCTCTCATCATTTCTGCAATTCTTGAGGGGCGTGATGTCTTTGCAGTCATGCCGACAGGAGGCGGTAAATCGATCTGCTACCAGCTTCCTGCTCTGGCAGGGGAAGGCACAGCCGTAATCATAAGTCCATTAATCTCACTTATGAAAGATCAGGTTGATGCAGCAAAAAAAAAGGGCATTGACTCAGCATATATCAACAGCTCCCTTACAGCTGCAGAGCGGCGCGAGATATACAGTACATTGAAAAGAGGCCGGATAAGGCTTATATATGCAGCACCTGAGCGGGTTGTGCTGGAGAGCTTTCTTGATCGCCTGGATGGACTTCCTGTATCTCTTTTCGCAATTGATGAGGCACACTGTGTTTCCCAGTGGGGTAATGATTTCAGACCAGACTACCTGGGACTTTCAATAATTCCCGCTCGTTTCCCTGGTGTCCCCCTGGCAGCTTTCACTGCAACTGCCACGTTGAAAGTACAGAAAGACATAATTGAAAGAATTGGCTTCAGAAACCCCCTCATAGTGAGGGCACCCTTTGACAGGACGAATCTTTTCTATTCTGTCTTCCCCAGAAAGGAGCAGAATATGCAGATTCTTTACTTTCTCAAGGAAGTGAAGAATAAACAGGGTATAATATACTGCGGGACAAGGAAAAAGGCGGATGAAACTGCAGAGTTTCTTAAAAGAGAAGGTATCAATGTTCTTTCCTACCATGGAGGACTTGCAGCAGAGGAGAGGGGTTATTGCCAAGAGGCTTTCAACAATGGAGCCGTGACTGTGATAGTTGCCACAGTGGCTTTTGGAATGGGTATTGATAAACCTGATATCCGTTTTGTCATCCATCTGGATATGCCGGATAGTCTGGAGCGCTATGCACAGGAGACAGGTCGTGCCGGACGGGATGGAGAACCTTCATTATGTGTCCTGTTTTACAGCAGAGCTGATCTTAAACGCCACGGATATTTCATTGGAAAGATAGAGGATGACGCCAGGCGGCGCATCGCATCCGAACAGCTCGATGCAATGGCAGTCTTTGCAGAAGGCAATCTCTGCAGAAGAAGGGAGCTTCTTGCATATTTTGGAGAGGAGCTCTGCCCTGATTCTTGCGAATGGTGCGATACATGCAGACCTGACATGGTCCGGCACCGAAAAGGCAGTGAGGTTCTTCAGGCATTGTTCTCTTCCGTCTCTGAGGGGAGAAAGGCTTTTAGGGATAACTTCTGTGAAAGTGGAAGCAGCTCATTATCCATTGTCAAGAAGGAAGAGTCTGTAATACCTTCGTTATTGTCGTGTAAAAGAGTTTTTGATACAATTGTTACAGGTGTCCGGAAAAGCTTCGGTTGCCAATAGCATTGTACATATTTGTAAATATTATGATGGTTGTAGGGCTACAGGGTTAGCTTTGCAGAGGTTCATCATTTTTCAACCTGAGGTTGCAATGATGCCGCCTCCTCATTGATCTGCTCCTGAGGCTCAGGCTCAGGAAGCTTCTTAACCATGACCAGTGTTGTGAAGGCCCCCTGATTCAGGATATACATTACTTCGTCCATGAGCTCTTTTATTATATGAATGCCTTTTCCACCTTTTCTCCACGTCTTCTGCTTGCTGATTCGCTCGAAATAACTGGGGTTGAAAGAGCGCCCGCCAAAGTCTTTGACGATTATTATGAGGTTCTCTTCGGTACGGTGGAATTCCAGAACGAAATCCATGTTGCAGGATGCTGAAGAGCCGTGCTCTATGGCATTTACGCAAGCCTCATCAACAACGAGCTCGATATGGAATGTATCCTTGGGCTGGAAGCCCAGTTCGTTGGCAAGGCTGTGAACTTCCTCTCTGACCCTTCTTATGTTGATGGGGTTGCATTCCATCCTGATCTCGCGCAGCAATGTCATCCCTGAATCCATGGGTGTCATTATTCTCCTTTTTCCTTTGGAAGGGTGATTGTAAGAATGTGGTCATCGTCTTTTTTCTTCAGGATGAAATTTCCGCCGTGAGCATCCAGGAGATGTTTTACGAAGGCAAATTCCAGCAGTTCCAGACCCTCTCCGCCGCCTTTCAGCTTGCAGAAGTCCTCTATCAGCTGAGAGCTTGTGCAGATTTTTTCAATCTTGCCAATGAGTTTATCCGGTATCGGGTTGGAGATACATATCTGATAAGTGTCATCGTTTTCCTTCAGCTCGAGCTGGAGCTCCTGCTCTGATGAAACGGTGGAAGTGAAGAAGAAGATCAGCAGCATCAGCGCTTCTATGATCCTTCCGCCGTCAACAGTCACAGTGGTCTCTATATCTGGTATTTCTGCAGAAATCCTGAATTCATCATACTCCTCTCTTGAGAGCATTACAGCTTCATCTATCAGATCAGACAGTCTGTAATTGCTCCGTTCGAGCCGGAGCGGACCGGCTTCGAGCTCTGAGAAGTAGTGGAGCTTCTGAACAAAATTCTTGACAGTCATGATATTCTTCTGTATGTCATAGATCCCCCGGAGCGGGGTTTCAGTGTCTGTGTCACGCGAGAGAGAGTCGATCTCCCTGAGAAGGAACTCAAGAGGAGCAAAGATTTTAAATGTCAGCAGCGTCAGATACTCAGAACGCGTGACTTCCTTGTCTTTGTTCTCTGTAATGTTTCTAAGCACCATTACGGCACCATATCTCTCGCCTTCAGGGGTTCTGAGGATGGTGACGTTATTGGACAGTATGATGCTCTCAGGCTTCATCAGAACAATATCAAATAGAGCGTTGTGTTTGAGTTCCCGCACTTCTCTGAGCAGGAACTGGAGCTTCTGCCAGGGAGCTTTCGATGGGTTTCCAAACTTGCCATCCAGATCGAAGATTCTGCTGGCTGCAGGGTTCATCATGGTTATCTCGGCATTTTCATCTACAACGATGACGCCGTCAGTCATGCTGTTCAGAATTGTCTCAATCCGGTTTTTTTCGTTCATGAGCTGGTGATAGAGAATAGCATTCTCCAGCGCAATCGCCGCCTGATTTGCCATGGCCAGCAGAAAGTCGACGTCAAACTCTGAGAAGTGTGTGGAGTCTCTCTTGTTGATGACTTCGAGCACTCCGTGAATCTTCTTTGTGGTCTTGAGAGGAACACATAGAAGTGTCTTCGTTTCAAATCCCGTTTTTTCGTCTATCTCAGAGAGGAACCTCTCATCAGATTTCACATCAGGGATGAGAAGAGGCTGACCGGCCTGGGCAACCCATCCGGCTATGCCATCTCCCACTTTAAGTCGAACGCCCTTGAGCTGTTCAGCTACTTCACCGATAGCGACTTTGAAGGACAGCTCTTTTCCCTGCGAATCGACAAGGAGAATTGATGAAGCCTCTGCCTCCATTATCTCCATTGCCTGTCTTGTGATTGTTTCCAGCAGATTATCGAGATCGAGGGTTGAGTTTATCAGAGTACACGCATTAATTAAATACTGATATCGTTTTGAAATCCTGTCTACATCGAGCATTTCAGATCTGTTTCCAATCCTGCCGTTACGACAAATAAACTATAGATTTCAATGCAATGTTTTCCTTTTCCTCCTTCTCTGTTTTACTTGCAGGAGACCTCTGAATATGATAGTATCTGAGAATAAGGGGAGGAAGTATCTGTCATGTGGGATAAACTCTCTGGCCTGTTTAAAAAAGAAAACAATCGGGAGACGAGAATTCCTGGCTCATATGATGAACAGGGAAAATGGATTGGAGCCCAGGTGCCGGCCTGGCAGCCGGACCCGTCAAGACTTGGCAGACTCTGGCAGAAAAATGAGCTCACCACTCTGAACTATCAGGTGACTGGATGGAGCGAGCTGGACGATGGTATCATGTATACTGCCAGGCATCTGCCGTGGAATATTGACTGCGCAGTTTATTCACCGTCACTTGATATGATAAAGGGAGAAGGCGCAGCAAAGTTTCGAGAGGCTGCACAGAAGTGGATTGATTCAGGCGTTCATCCGTTCATTCATCACGGCTGGTATGTTGAAGAGATAGACAGGATCCCCCGGCTTTTTGCACCAGTGCCTCCGGAACAGAGCCTCTGTGAATGGATGGATCAGAATAAGGAGCGTCCTCTCAGGCTTGCTGTCGATCTGTCTTTGCAACTGGCTCTGGCTCTGGAATTTCTTCATCTGTCCGGCTTTATATATCGATTCTTGAGGCCCGAACGGATTCGCATGAATAACGATGGGCGGATAATGCTTCTTTTTCCCGGTACGGCCCCCAGAAGGGGAGAGATCTCGGCCCGTGATGCATCGCCTCAGTTGCTGAAAAAGTATGGTGTTCCTGAAGCTGAAGCGGTATCGTTTGCAGGAGAGGTTTCAGGATACTTCCCGGCCATGGCACCTGAATGCTGGAAAAACCCCGGCGACTTTCAGCCGCAGAGCGATATATATTCTTTCGGTGTGTGCCTCTACGAGCTTTTCTGCGGAGAGCCGCCGTTTGTCTGGACAAAGAATGACAGGCGTCCGCCTTTGCTGGCATATAAGATCATGCATCTCTATGAAAAACCGAAGGACCCTTTGACGTTGAAGCGCCAGCTCCCAGCCTCTGTCTCATCACTCATTGCATCATGCATTGTAAGGGAAAGCTCAGAGCGCCCTTCTTCCTTTACAGAAATAGTCAGCAGGCTTACGGTGATTTACAATGAAGCAACAGGAGAGGAGATTCCTTACTGCCAGATTCCTTCTGATATGACAGCTCAGGCTAATGATAATAACAGTATTATTGTCATGCTTTTACCCCGGATTGATCATGCAGCTGAACCAGACAGAGGGCTCGCCGCCATGGAAGATCTTGTTACACGGTATCCTGTCCACAGGGAAGCCAGAATCAACCTGGAAGTGCTCAGGCTTGACAGCGCTCTTCAGACAAAAGAGGCCACCATACTGCATATACAGGATATGATTACTCTGCCTCTCGACAAGGCTCATCTTAAAAGAGCGGCTCTCTGGGCTATGGTACAGGGCGGGGAGGCATCACACGTTCAATCCATGATTGACAAAATTGAGAGCGGCGAGCGCGACGCAGCATGGATTCAGAATATGAAGGGGATTGTGCTTCAGAAGATGGACAGTCCCGGCCAGTCACTTACAGCTTTTGAAAAGGCTTATCAGATGGAGCCTTACAGATGGGAATATGCCTATAATGTAGGAGTCTGCTGGCACAGACAGGGCAAGTATGATGAGGCAGAGGAATATATGGAAAAGGCTGCAGGTCTTTCGCCGGACCCCAGGATCTCCGTTGCTTTTGCGGTAATTCTTTCCGGCAAGGGCAAGATAAAGGAGGCAGAAGAGGTGCTGCAGGCCGCGTACTCTCACGCTCCTGATTCATTCTGGGTGAATTACCATCTGGGAGCACTCTTTGGCTCGATGGGTCTCAGGGTACCAGGATTTGACAGCAGGGAAGCAGATCTGGACAGTGCCGTGACCTATCTGGAGAAAGCGCTTAAAGCGGCTCCCGGTATGAGGCGGATAAGAGACGCTTACACTGAATGCGCCAGGCGCCTCAATATCACGAAAGAGCTTCCATCCCTGATATTCCGAGAGCCTCCCGGAAAAGAGGAGAGGGAGATGGCTACGCTTCTGTGGAAGGTAAGAGCATTCAGGGTTCTGAGGGGGCACAAGGAGCAGGTTACAAGCGTGGCTATCTCCTGGAACGGCCGATGTGCGGCGTCTGGCGGTATTGATGATGTGGTGATAATCTGGGACCCGCTCACCGGAGCAGAGTCAGTGGTGATGAGAGGCCATGAAGACTGGGTCAGGGCTGTTTCGCTCTCTGCAGACGGGGCCTGCCTGTTGTCAGGAAGCAAGGACAGCACGGTAAGGATGTGGGATACCAGGAACGGCAAATGCCTTCAGGTTCTAAGGGGCCATGAGAGCGAAGTATATACCGCCACCATCTCTTATGACGGAAATATGGGGATCTCCGGCGGAGAAGATAAGACAGTACGATTATGGAATCTCAGGAGCGGTGAATGCCTTCAGGTTCTCAGAGGGCATAGGAGCCGTGTATCTTCAACATCTGTATCTTACGACTGCCGACGCGTTCTATCAGGCAGCCTCGACAGGACGATCAAGCTGTGGGATCTCTCTGCAGGCTCCTGTCTGAAGACTCTCCGGGGTCATGAAGGAGAGGTTCTGTCTGTTGCCATGACACCGGATGGAAGGCTGGCTGTCTCAGGTGCGGGAGATGGGACTGTAAGGCTGTGGGATCTGGAAAATGACAGATGCCTGCGCATTCTTCAGGGCCATACCAAGGAGGTCTTTTCAGTAGATATCTCTGCAGATATGCGCTTCGCGCTTTCTGGGAGCTGGGACGAGACGGTACGTCTCTGGGACCTCGATCTGGGTGAATGTATCAGTGTGATGGGTGGACATCAGGGACCTGTACTGGGCGTGGCTCTCTTTGCAGATGGCAGATTCGGTCTCACGGCGAGCAGGGATAAGACGGTCCGCATGTGGGAGTGGAAAGAAGAGATGCTCCCTCTTGTATACAGCACACCGCCTTATGCCCTTTCGACATCGCTGAATGCCGAGAAGGAAGTGAAAGCCGAACAGAACTATCACAGGTTGATGAAAGCCGCCGGAGAGGCTATAGAGCAGAAAGACGCGAAACGGGCTTATTTAGCGCTCAGAAAAGCCATGGAACAGCCAGGGAAGGACAGAGACGAAGAAGCTCTGCACCTGATAGAGATCTCTGTCAATAAGGCCAGGAGGGAATCACACCGCTCTGCCTGGTGTATAGGCACCTATGAGGGCCATGAAGACTGGGTCCATTCTGTTGCGATGGCCCAGGGGAGGCGCGTCGCACTTTCCGGAGGCTCAGATGCAGTAGTGAGAGTCTGGGATCTCCAATCAGGCCAGTGCAGAGCTGTCCTGAAAGGGCACGGCAGGGAGGTGACCTCTCTCGATATCTCACCTGACGGAAACTGGGGCCTTTCAGGGAACAGGGATCAGTCAATCCGTCTATGGAACCTGAAGAACGGCGATACAGTGCGGCAGATGACAGGGCATACCCACGATGTTAATTCAGTCGTGTTTTCCAGGGATCTGAAGAGAGTCTTCTCTGGAAGCTTTGATAACACAGTCAAGTTCTGGGACAGCCAGGCCTCAAAGTGCCTCTTTACAGGCGAAGGCCATGAAGGAGTTGTTTATTGCGTTGCACTTACTCCTGATGCAGCATATGGCTTTTCGGTAGCCTCAGACAGGACGCTGAGAATCTGGGATCTCGCGAAAGGGGCTCTTAAGAAGACGCTGAAAGCTCACGTGACAATTCTGAAGTCTCTGGCCTACTCACCGATTCTCAGGCGCTGCGCCACCGCCGGAGAGGACAGGAAGATTGCCCTGTGGGACATTGAAAACGGCACTGTCGCTCTCTGGCTTGAAGGTCATGAAGAGGAGATTACCTCACTTTCCTTTACACCTGATGGACAGTTTCTTCTCTCATCGAGTACTGACAGGACCGTCAGAATCTGGGATACCAAAACAGGAACTCAGCTCCGGGTATTGAAAGAGCATCGCGAGCCTGTTTCCTGTGCTGTATTCTCCCCTGATGCATTTTACATACTATCCGGCAGCTATGATAAAACAGTAAAGCTCTGGAGAGCCGACTGGGACTGGAGATTTGAAGAATAAGAGCTTTGCAGATGACCTCTGAAACAACCATACCAGGAGCCATGCTCAGAAATATTGAAAGACAAAGGGATTTATAAGCCTGCAGTCACTTCCCAATCTTTTCCAGTTTTTTCAGCGGACCATTATCATTGGTGCAGCGTAGATCATGCAATACCCCATAGATGACAGATTCTACAATAATACGGCTGCTGCACTGCCTGCAGATCTGGGATGTACAAAGCAATGTATCGCAAAAGTCCTTCAACTTCACCATTGATGCTCTCGAAACATGTGCTAATTATAATATTAAGAACGACACTGGACAATAAATTACATTTACAGTAAAAGGCCTATATTCAATTATGCTTGAGAGTGAAAACAGTACTAAGTTTGCAATCTATCCCATTATCAGTAAAAAGGTTGTATTCACAACCGCTGACGGCAAGACAGTGACAGAAGAAAAATCTAGGTATATGTTCGGCACTATTATTGCTTATATCGAAAATGGCGAACTTAAAATAAAAAGCTGAATAATATAGGGAACGTCTGTTGAACAGAAATATTGTAGAGGGGCAGGAGAGTCGTGCCCCTCCATTTATAGAATCTGGTTAATAATAGAACACTGCCATGATAAACTTTGAAGCATAGTCTGGGTTTTCGAGAGATGTACTCAATACAGGGATATCACAATAAGGAAGCTGAAGGGATTTCTCACCGGGCATATAACTCTTTCAAAATGATACTGCTATCGAGGGGGGATGAACTGTGAAAAGAGTTACAGGCGTGTTCATTTTGATAATAATGCTGTATATGATCCATGCTATTTCCGCCATGGGAGAAAACCTTTCAGGAAACGCGTTTCTTTCTGAGGCTGATATCCAGAAGATTAAGAAGACCGGCATCGCGCTGGTGATCCCGACCTACATACCGGAAGGTTTTACACTGAACAAGGTAGATGTTAAATTTGACAAACGTTTTGGCAACAGTTATTCGATCGAGTACCAGAAGGCTTCGAAAGTCACCTTTACTGTAGCGGCATGCTGTGGAGGCATTGGTGATTATCCCATAAGTAATATAACCTACCCTTTCAAAAATCCCGTCTTCGGGAAAGGGAACATTGAGTGGCAGGCGGCAGACAGTGCCAATCCCCAGTACTGCCTCTCCACATGGCTTCGAGGGAAGAAGGAGTTTCCTGTCTATCATGTTTTTTCCTACAGCATAGACCCGAAAGAAGCTGTAAGGATCGCGGAATCGTTGAGATATATGGATTCATCTTCCCAGGCTTCAGGGGAATCGCGCGGTAAAGTTGATATCTCTGGAACATGGCGCTCGTCAACAGGCGCCACCATAAACATATCCCCCTATGGAGAGGCTGAACGTTTCCAGATCAAGGCGTACTCAATGAAAGGCGATTACACCGTCTACGAGGCCGAATGGCAAAAGGGTTTCCGCCAGCAGTTCACCTACAGAACAACATCCGGCGACAGGGTATGGGGAGTTGTTGACCCCGGCGGGAAAGAGATAAACCTGGCAAACGACAAGGGTGACTGGCACGCCCTCTGGACGAGGGAATAGCCTCACTGGCCTTTGCCTGTTCCATTAAAAGTCCTGTCGCTGCTATCCGAGATTCGGAAACACCGGCAGGTTTATATCGTCTGCGTCTCTTTCAGAGCAAAAATCCCTTTAGTGATTTATCATTTCCTGTGCAATTTGCAGCGGGTATCATTTTCCGAAAGCTCAGGGCAGGCATCTCCTTTTTAATTCACCGCATTGGAATTGGTTATCAGGTAACTGGAACCCTGTGATGAAAAGTCAGAAGGCAATCGAATCATGCGCTGAAGATGGGTGAAGGAATAATCTCACCAACGTGCACATTGAACCCGGAAAAAGTTCAGCTTGTCAATCTCTCTACCACATCCTCGTCAATCTTATCTAGGCTCATCATCAACTTCCTGATCCCTGGCGACAGTGTATGGGGAAACATTCTGCCCAAAGAAATGCTCCTCTCTTAAAAACACATTGGAAAAGTGTCATCTTACAGCATGCCGGATGAAAAGCGGGGATATTTCTGTGGAGAATATCCTGTATTTCATCCGGAAAAACAGTTCCGGCTGTGAAAGACCTCTCTTTCTGATTACTTCGCGGTATAATTCTTTCCTGCCTGTAAATTCAGGTATTTTCCATGCTTCTTCACAGAAGAATGATTGATTATTCAGATAAAAGTAGTATAATAGAGATGTAATCGTAGATGTATTTTAGAGAGCCTCACAATGGTGGTGAAAGACATGTACGATGATGAAGGTAAGGAAAACGAATAGAGCTCCGACAAAAACAGTCATCAATTCTGCATTCCTGATTCCTGTATAGAGGACTTCCAGCACTCTCGTAATACCACAGAAGCTGCTCACGCTTTGTCTCTGCCACACCGATGCAAGATACTCAATGCACGCAAATCCTGCAGGTTCTACAGCCATATCTTTTTTTACCTCAGCCCTGGGACACGGACAGCAGATAGCCAGGGCAGCAGAAAACAAAGGCAGCGTAAATCATGAAGGCCTGCTGGGGTGAGAGCGCTGGATGTGTGGGGTAGATGGGGCGGGGTGCATTAGTGGTGGCATATAGGCTGAGGCAGATGGGCTGGGTAAGCTCATTTAGTGTCTTGTGAATCACGGGCTTTTTGTTGAAGTATCTTTCCGTATGCAGACACTGCTGCAGATATTTTCGCCATATCCTCTGCATCCTGCTCCATTGAATAGGTGAGGAGTTTTCGGCCTTGCAAGATGATTCTTCCATTGATCACAACGGTGTCGACATTTGAAGGCTCGGCCTGATATACCAAAGCCGCGTATAAATCATGGTGCGGAACCATATTGGGAGCTGAAAGATCTACAATGATGATATCGGCTTTCTTCCCGGTTTCAAGTGAGCCGGTGACTCTGTCAATATGCAGGGCTTCGGCTCCGCCAAGCGTTGCCATGCGGACCACCTCCGGCGGAGTCATAACTGTCCTGTTGCGGTGGAGAAGTCTCTGCAGATTTGCGGCATAGCTCATCACTCTGAAGAGTGTAAGCTCATTTGAGCTCATAGGTCCGTCTGTGCCCAGGCCTGTTTTAATGCCGAGCTTCATCATTTCGCAGGCGTTCGCAATGCCGGTAGCTCCTTTTACATTGGCCATGGGGTTATATGCCACTCCTACATTATTATCCCTGATAATATGCATCTGCTTTTCATCGATATGGATGGCGTGAGCAATAGTGAGTCTGTTTCTGAGAAGCCCGACGTGCTGAAGATGGTAGATGTTGTCGAGGTCGAATTTCTTGTTTTCTTCTTTTGGGATCTCTGCCATGTGGGTGATAACCGGCGCGTTGTATTTAAGAGCAAGATCTGAGACCTTCCTTAAATAATTATCTGCGAGAGTATATGGAGAATGGGGAGCAAATCCCGGAGTGATCAATTCATCTTTTGAATAACTCTCTATGAAATGTATCGCCTGCATGATTGCGACATCAGGATTCGGGGCATCAGGAGCCGGATAATCTATTATCGTTTCACCAAGAACACCTCTCATACCGATCTTTTTGGCTGCTTCAGCCTCTTTTTCCATAAAATAATACATATCGCAGAAAGTGGTTACACCGCCCATGATCATTTCTATACAGGCGTGAATCGATGCCAGATAGACAAAATCCTCATTGATGAATTTCTTTTCAAGAGGAAAGAAAAAACCGAAAAGCCTGTCCCTGATGCCGTTCTCTCCCAGGCCTCTGAATCCCGCCATGGGAATGTGAGTATGTGTATTTATAAAGCCGGGCATTACAATCTTTCCTGCCGCGTCAATCCTGAGCGGAGCATCATATCTCTCCAGTAGCGAGCTGCCGCCGACTTCAACTATTACATCATCATTGACTGCAACCACGCCTCTGTCTATAATTCCGCCATCCGAAACAGTAAGTACCGAGCCATTGTAGATAAGAACGGAGACTTCAGTCTTTGCAAAACATGAGCAGCAGCAGGTAAAAATCAGCAGTAGGGAAAAGAAGAGTATTCTCATATGTTCAACCCACTCAGGATATTTATTTAAAGGACAGGATTTTCGATTTTTGCTTCCCCTCAATTTTAGCAAAAAAGAGCCCTCATGGCAAAAATTTTTGCAGCATGTTTTCAACTTTCACAAATTTTCTGTCTATGAGGAAGGTCTTTGTGTGTCACTTGTGAAGGGAATTCAAGACAACCCTGACAATCCCGGTGATTATGCTGTCTACATCGGTGATGAGGGAGGGGAAAACACCTACATCTCGGGCTTTATCCTTTCGCCGGGCCATGTGCTTGTCAAACGGCCGGCAACGGTGAAGGAAGGTGTCAGAGCCCAGGGCGATAAGGTGGGGATCCCTAATATAAATGTGAGAGAAAAATACTATAATGCAGGTGACGAGGGCGTTATCAAGATCGTATCAGAAGCCTTTGCCTCGTTGCAGAAACTCGATGCCATGTACTTTCGGGAAGGAAACCTCACCTATACAGGGAACGTGGAGATGAGCAACGCCTTCCTTTATCTGAAGAACGGCACTCTCGAGATCGGCGGCGGTCTCACAGGCTGCGGCGCTATCGTCGTTGAAAAAGGGAAAGTTCTTATCAAAGGCGATGCCGCCCTTAACGGGAACAACAGGATAGCGGTCATATGTGACGGTGATGTCACCTTTCAAGAGAACAACAACTATTTTCAGGGGCTTGTCTACAGTCACGGCAATCTTTCTGCAAAGGATATCACTATCGTGGGGAATCTCATCCTGGATGGACGCGATTTTGCAGGGAACGCCGATACCTCCAAGAGTATCGCACTCACCAATGTCAATGCAATGAGCAACTCTGAGGAGACAGCGGTTATCTCCTTTACCGCACAATCCAACACAGATGCTGAGACCGCCTATTCCGGCACATACACCTGTAACCAGCTCCCCTGCATTGGATTTGGCACAGATGGTGTTACAGTGGGATTGAATGATAAAAGTGAATGGTGGATCGGCCATTGTTTCGCCGAACACGGATCAAACGGAGTTACTTATGTCGAACAGCTGTTAACCTCGATAGATTTAGATAAAATAGTTTTCAGCGGCAAATACGTAGACGCAGACCCAACTCTGGAAAATATGCTTGAAGACATGAAGAAGCTGGCAGATGATTATTAAGTTGCAAAGGCCGAGTTTGACAAGACTCCGCCGACCATAACAGAGCACCACGATTCACCTCCGCCAGGCCACGATGAGCAGGTCCCTAACCCCAGATATCTGGAGTTGCAGGCTCTCATGGCAGATCTCAATGCCCAGTATAAGAAGGCGGTTCAGGATTTCGCAACGGCCTGTTACGACAAGTACAAGGAGACCACCAACAATGGCTGCACGTACAACACAGGTGGCAAGGAAATCAACGTCTCGAAACCCTTCACTTTTGATGTGAACGAATTCCTCATCACAGGCAACAACCTCAAGGTAATATACTGGCACATCTATAACACAAAGCTCTGAGAAGAGGGCATATATCCGGCTGAATGCTCACGATTGGAGAAACAGTCAATGAAAACGGCTTCAGCTGAGAGGGACTCCACAAAGCTGATAGAATGGAAACCATAGAATCGCATAAAAAGATAATACAGATATAACGAAAAAAACCAGGAATCCAGTCGTAAAGGTTGTTTTGAATTGTCATGGGGCTTCCAGGCGCTGAAGGCATGGATGACAATCAAAGATCACGGCAGTCTGTAATATGGGCGGATCATGCAGGCTTTGCCGGTTTCTATGAACATAGTCTGCTTTCGTTATACTAACGACCTAAATAAACGCCATGATCCCTGTAGTGGGAAATGAAACGTTTTAATCTATCGGGCGTTTAGAATGATGGCGTTAGTTATGTTCTTGAGTATACATGGCCCGACCTCTCCAAGCCTGTTGAGATAGACAGGCAGTTGTGGTATGATATTAGACATCACAGGAGATTGGGTGGGATTTATCTGTGAAGTTGAAAGACCTTCTTGAACTGCTCTGCCTCTCTTTTATCATTATTTTATTCACTTCGTTTTTTTCTCTCAAAGAGGCGCCATACCTGATTGATAATATCATGGAGGCTGTATTCCGTTATCAGTTTGAGCAGTATGGGAATTGGCATTGTGAACAAGCACGATATATTTGCCTCTTCGGTGACAATGATCCTACAGACACCTTTATGAAGCGCTTGGACGGTCTCACGCCGCCCGTAAAAAAGCTCTCTCAGGCACAAGTGGATACCATTATCTTTGGTAAAGATGCACAAAAACGCATAGGCAGGAAGTGTCCCCTTTTCTGCATCACCGGTTTTATGTGGATAAACCAGGGGCAGGTAGAGGTTCAGGGAAGCATTTCAGAAGACCTCTCAAGAGCGACAATCAGCCCTTATGTCCTTATAATGGAACGAAAAGGCACCAAGTGGATTGTCAAAAAGAACATGACCCTGGAAATCATCCAAGCAGCAGAATCAGGAGATCATTCCAAGGTAAAAACTCTCCTTGATAAGTATCCTGTATTACTATGCTCAAGAGGAAATTGTGATGACACAATGCTGCATATCGCAGCAGAGAAGGGTGACATGGACTTGTTTCAATATCTAATTGCAAAGGGCACTGATGTCAATTTAAGAGCCCATGATCTGGCGCTGCACAGAGCTTTGAAAAATAATCACTTGGAGATTGCAGAACTTCTCATCAAGAACGGTGCCGATGTGAATGCAAGAGACTGCGAGGATGCTTCCCCACTTCATTTTGCAACGAATGAACAGAGTGCTAGACTTCTCATATCCCACGGAGCAAATGTCAATGCTCGATCCAATCTTGGATTTACACCATTGTTTTTACCAATATGCAAATATCCAGACACAAAGATTGCCGAGTTGCTTATTGCCAGTGGCGCTGATGTTAATGCAAAAGACAATAACGGGTTGACGCTGTTAATGTGGACAGCCATGGTCGCAAGCAGAGACAGGCCTGCTATGCTTATCTCACAAGGGGCTGATATAAACGCCAAGGCCGATAACGGCGCGACAGCCCTCTATAGTGCAATAAACACGCGAAACGCTGATGTCGTAGCGCTGCTGCTCGAGCAGGGAGCAGATGTCAGAAAAGATAATAATTATGGCAGCCCGATGAGGCACTTTTACTTAAACGGATATGCCATTATATTCCCAGAAATGGTAGCTGCCGAGAGGAAAATTGCAGAGCTTCTCAATAATGCCGGAGCAGAAATGCCTGATGTTTATACGGCTATAGCTGCAGGAAATAGAGAGATGGTCGAATCATACCTGAACGGTGTGCACAATGTTGATGAAAAAGATCGCGACGGCCTAACCATGCTTCACTGGGCAGCAAAGTATGACAGAATGGCAATAGCGAAATTACTCCTAGCCAGGGGAGCTGAGGTAAACGCGAAGGATAAGAACAGACTGACACCTCTTCATAATGCTGTCTGTATAGTTAGCATCACGATGACTGGGTTTCTAATGTCCAATGGGGCTGATGTGAAAGCCATTGGCTATAAAGGCCGTACACTTTTGCACATAGCCTCAGCAGAAAGTCAATTAAGGGTAATGAAGCTTCTGATTTCAAAGGGAGCCGATGTTCAGGCCACAGATGATATGTCACTGACACCTCTTCATCTGGCAGCAGGGCGTTGGGATGAAAGATGTGTTGAGTTGCTTATTTCCCATGGGGCGGACGTCAATGCAATAGGGACCTTTGAGCAAATGGGAACGAAGTGTTATGAATGGACGCCGCTTCATATCGCCTCAGAAAGCGGGCACGATAGGATCGTGGAAATACTTATTAATAGGGGAGCTGATATAAATGCTAAGGACAGGCCTGGCAGGACACCCCTATACTATGCCTGCAGGAGAGGATTTTTCCAGGGACCCTGTTTCCCGGATATTGATCCAGCTTTACGTGATTATTACAGGAGAGTGGAAAAAGCCAGGAAGTTCGATGAGGCCATTGCTGTTCTCCGCAGGCATGGTGGCAATGAATGAATGAAACAGGGAGTCGATCATATAGAAGTCTTAATCAGGAAGGAATTAATGCAAAAAGGGGGGACCAGCATGAGATACGTGATAGTATTCATCCTTTTGCTCACTGCATTCGGAGTTGCATATTCAGATGATGAGATCAGACCTCCCTTCAAAAAAATATGCAGCTTTGCGGCGAAAGAGCAGATTTGCGACTTCGTCGTTGGAAATGATATTGCCTATTTTGGATGTGGCAGCTTCTACGGGGCCTGCAATGTGAGAACCGGCAGGCTTATCTGGGGAAAAAACATCCCTGAGAAGTATTTCGGTGTAAATGTCTTCTATTACAATGACGTTCTATATGTGGCAATCGGCCGATGGAAGATTTCTGCCTGCGATCCGAAGACAGGCAATGAGCTCTGGAGTATTCCGCTCAAGTGTTATAGCAGTCCAATCTTGATTAATGACAATAAGCTCATCACCATGCTTCAGGGAGGGATCATCTCCGCGGTTGATATTAACAGCCATAAGGTGAGCTGGTCCCAGAATCTGATCCCAGCACTTCCCGATTCAGAGAGAGCAAAGATGAATATGCGGGAGGGGGTCATCTTCACCGGTTCTGGCCTGCTGGTGCATCAAAGTCATAAGGTAAACAGATTATGGTGCCTCGATTCTTGTGATGGCAGGATTCGGTGGGCTTACAGGTTCGGAGGTAAAGATGGGCTTATCAGTTTTACCGCTGATGAAGAGCAGGTCTATTTGACCACAAATAAGGATGACGTCATAGCACTGGACAAGGATAAAGGCAAATTGAGATGGAAAGTGAAATGTCCCACTTACCATTTCAAGCCGGTACTCATTGAAAACCTTCTCGTGCTTATTGGCAATGATGGTGTACTATATGCCCTGAGCAGGGAAGACGGAGCACTCCGCTGGAACCAGACAATATCGAGAGATTTACATCTGAATGTCTCTCCCATATCAGTTCACAACAATACTATTCTTATCAGCGATGAAAGGAGAATTCATGCATTTGATCAAACTGGCGCGAAGCTCTGGAAATTTGACTCTGAAGAGAACCTGTTTTATCAACCAATTACCGTGACGAGAGATGGATTGCTGCTTGCCGGCTCCCATGAATTCTTCACCTTTGTCATGGGCGAGCCTCCCAAGATTCCAGAATCATCTGAGGAGAGAAAAAAACTTGCAACAAGGCTGGTCTCACACTTTGAAAAATTAAACCGCGATGAAAAGAAGATGCTTGCAAAGCTTGGAGATGAAGCCTTTGAAGAGCTTCTGCCCATTGCAACAGCATATTTTGAAGAGGTAGACAGGGAAGCTACAGAGAATGCGGCTGATGCCAAGGCAGGCAAAAAAACTCAGGAATTCTGGGAAATCTATCAAGATTTTCCTGAGATTCTGGGAAAGGTCACATCCCGAAAGCACACTGACGTTCTAATCAAGCTATATGAGAAATGCAAACGTGACTTTTCAAGAAACAGCATTACGAGTATCCTGGCTGAGAAGGGTGAAGAGGAAAAGATTATTCCCCTATTCATAGAGATCCTGCAAAGAGAGAGTAAAAACAGCAAAAGGGGATATTCAAAGTCCGAGCTTGATTTCATATGCGCCTCCAGAGATCCAAGAGCTGTCAGATTCCTGATTGATACTCTGAATAACAAGAGCGCGGATCCCGCTCTTCGCAATAGCGCATATGTGAGTATTGCAGGCACAGGCGGGGAGGAAGGTCTCAAGGCGGTGCTTGAAAACAGGAACACGACTCGCACAATCCCCACGCTTAATGAGTTTATGAGAATCTCGAAAACAGGGCTGAAGGTTAAGAATCCCAAGTACATCCACAGTTACTCAGACGATGCCTCAGCCCGTTTGATCCAGATTAAGAAAGATAAAAGAGGAGAAACCTGGGGATTATTCCTCTCATTCGCCCTTGGCTCAGCCGGGGACTTATGGATTTCAAAGCACGACGGGAAAAAATGGATGACACCTGTTTTTACGGGAGCTGCGCTTAAAGAGCCCGGAACGCATGACTGGCTCAGCATGTTTGCTGGCAACAAGAAAATATACATTGATTCAGATGGGGATGGATTGACAGATCTCTTTGAAAAAAGGCTGGGGCTGAATCCTGAAAGTAAAGACACCGATGGAGATGGAATACCTGATAATCTGGATAAGAATCCCCTTGCACCAGAACGCGCACTTTCTGAGAGGGAACAGGTTCTAGCCGCAGCCTTCGAAGGCAGATTCAGATTCTATGATGCACGGCCGGTTCCCTGTATTGTAGAATTACCGGGAGGTGTGGAGCCCTTTGAGATGACAGGGTGGGATTGGGTGGTAATAGCTGTGCCAAAGGGAAAGAGCTCTCCTCTCTTCAAGGTAATCGGGAAGGGCGTGGCTGTAGCGCATTTCAAAAGCCCGTCCTACGATTTTGCAGGGAATGCCTGTCATAAAGGCATCAATGATGACTTCATCCTGTGGAATGAGGATCATTCTGAGGCCAGACTGCACTTAGTAACTTATTATGGCGTTCTGGACTCAACCGGATTTGATATTCATGTCAAGAAATTCGGAAATGATTGGGTTGTGATAGGAGCCAGGCTTATCTGGGTCTCGTAGATGAAATCAATGAATTGGATTCAAAAGCAGAAGTTGTAATGCGCCCGGTTTTCCAAGGGTATGCCAGAAACCTGTGAAAAAAGGAGCTTCTGAAGGACAGGATTTTCGATTTTTGCTTCCCCTCAATTTTAGCAAAAAAGAGCCCTCATGGCAAAATTTTTGCAGCATGTTTTCAACTTTCACGAATTTTCTGTCTGTGAGGAAGGTCTTTGTGTGTCACTTGTGAAGGGAATTCAAGACATTGCAATGGATCATGACATGATCAGGCATAGCAAAACAAGCCTGGAGAGCGATTGCGAATAATTTTCAAGAGGCGATGTCGTAATCATACAGGTCCATTTTTTCTCCACACTTTGGGCACAAAAGCGGATCGGTGCCCCAGACTTTCTGAATCCATTGCGCCCATCTTTTCCTGTAAGCCTTTGATGATGTACTGATTCCAAATCTACGATTTGTGAATCAGTGATGCTCTTCTGGGTAAAGCATCGGCTCTATAACCTGCAGTTCCTGGGAAGTTTCCTGCTTCTTCCTCATCCCCCGTGACTTATTCGACCCCCCTTGAACGAAGATCGGGGGCAGGCAGTATCCATACGCGATGACTCTGCGCTCCCATCTGTCGGTGATGTGGCAGGAGAGCAGTGCGAGAAAATCAAGTGCATCATAGACCTTTGTATCAGCATGGCCGCCATATACTACGTGCCCCTCCCGGGGCACGCAGGTCATCTTCTCAAGCGATACACAGGACCGCACCAGATAACGGGCCGCCCGCTCACGTGCATTCGTATCCTCCGGAGGAATAATCTCACCAACGTGCACATTGAACCCGGAAAAAGTCCAGCTTGTCAATCTCTCTACCACATCCTCGTCAATCTTCTCCAGGCTCATCATCATCTTGAGCACCTTATGCATAAAGTCTTCTCAAGCTGTTCCCTATCCGGTATACAGGGGATACAATGGAACGTGCCGTCTACATCAAAGCATCCGGCGCTTGCGAGTGCATGAACGTGAGGGTGAAAATTCAAGACTTTTCCGGCCGAATGAATCCCGGTAATCATCCCGGGAACAAGAGTGACAGTATCGAAAGCAGCCTGGAAGCATTCTTTCATCGTCTCCCAGGCACACCGGAAAAGCTCGGTATACAGAGAGTGATCAAACCTGAAATAGATGCGCAACATCTTAGGAATGGTAAAGGTGCAGCTTACTACAGGGATTCCGGGAATAACCTCCTCAACCACCCATTCCCCAGAATCAAGCGCTCGCCGCTGCGCACACGAAGGGCAAAGGCAGTTTGTCTTGCAGGAGAATGCCAGGACCAGAGAGTTGCCGCAGCAGTTGCAGCAGATTCTCGCGAAGCCATTATGTAAATCACCGCAATCGGTGAACTTATAGAATTTCTCACGGATTATAGATCGCCCCCCTGCGGGGGCAGGCAGAACCCATATTGCCGCTCATACCTATCATCATATCAGGGAGATTTTACAGTAGTATTCTCTTTTTCGAGTCGCGCGAACTCTGATGTCTTCAGGATTCTGCAGGCTGACTCCGGAACGGCATGAAATTCGCCAGAAGCGAATCCACCCGGCAAAGATAAGCAATCACGCCTCGCGATAACTTCTTCAGCGTGAACAGATCCATCCTGTTCTCCGCGCAGTGAGTCGCAAAGGCGTGCCGGAACGAATGCGGTGAACAACTTCCCTCCCTTCAGCGCCTCCTCGCCCACCTGGTTATAGCGCTTCAATCGCCGGCAGGCTCTGATCCAATCTGCTTTTTCCGGGTCCGCTCGGCCTGCCTGGCTTCGCTTGAAAAATGGGTCTGACCCCTGAGAAGGTATTTTCTCATATAGTATCGTAGATATTGTGTATTAAACCCCGGAAGGGCACCTTCTACGATGAATTCGCCAAAATGCAGGACCATCATGGTCGTCGATGATGATTTGATAGAGAGGAATATGCTCCGGTATATCCTCGAAGAGGAAGGCTATAGATGTATAGAGGTTCAGGATGAGGAGATAGCTGTGGATCTTGCACAGTTCCATCAGCCTGATCTGATAATAATGGATAGAATGATGCCTCGCAGGAACGGCCTCGAAATCAGCATTGAATTAAAGAGAAGGCTTTCGGTTGCTCAGATCCCCATAATAATGGTGACAGCTGATGACAAAGTTGAAGATAAGGTTGAAGCGCTTGAAGATGGCGTGGATGATTATCTCTGCAAGCCTTATGAGCCAAGGGAGCTTATAGCGCGGATAAAAGCCATGCTCCGTTCATCAAAGGATGCAATCGACAGGAACCCCACAACGCTTTTGCCGGGAGCAACGGCTCTGGAGGAAGAGATAATGCGGCATTTGAAAGAAGATAGGATTATCGCCCTTATGCACGCAGATCTCGATAACTTCAAGCCTTACGCTGATTCTCACGGTTTTTCTCTCGCCAATGAAGTAATAAAGGATACCGGCAGGCTGATTTCACAATCAGTTGAGATGGCAGCCTCTCCGATTTCTTTTGTGGCTCATATCGGAGGCGATGACTATATCATCATTGTCACCCCGGAAAAAGCACAGGAAGTAGCCTCCGGAATTATCCGGTCATTTGATTCCGAGGTGAGCCGCTATTTCAGCGAACATGAGCTGGCACAGGGCTTCTACATTGGCAAAGACAGAGACTTCAGAGAGAAGCAGTTCCCCATAATGACGATCTCCATCGGCATTATAACCAATAAAAACAGGAAGTATCACACACCAACTGATATGGGAATAGCTCTTTCGTCAGCCAAGAGGAAGGCTAAGGCAATAGAAAAGAGTAGCTGCTTCTGCAGCGACCAGTGACTGTCTGCCTGAGAAAGCGTGAAGACTTCCTCTCTATGGAGCATCAATGCTCTGGTTTTCTGAGGCGCTTCGCGGCTGGAATATGAACAGGTGTGGCTTGCCGGCGGGAAGCCACCTCACGGAAATACTATCCGGAATATGTTACGCGGCCATCCAGAGAATTCGAGAGCGGCGAGCTCTTCTTCACATAATCAAACCAGGCATCTTTGAGCGTGCTTATCGTTACGATGTCCTTTGCAGTTTTAAAGGCAGGATAGCGTGCCTGGTTGTCAGTCACCGCTACGTCATATTCTGCTTCCATGTCCATGGGTTTCCCGTCTACAGTGATCGATGTGATTCTATTGCCGTCGGGGCGCGAATTATCGACATTAAATGAAAAGCCTGATGGAATAATGACAGCCCTGCTGTCTGTGGCAAATCTCTTCTCAAGCTCCTCTTTTATATACTTCCCCTGAATTTTCAGGCTTACAAGGTCTTCGTTGTTGGGGTATGAATTGAATAGCTGCTTTGTTGTGATATCACCACTTTTAAGGCCTGAGCGGAGCATTTTCCCGCTTACCAGGGACAGTTGGGTGCCTGCCGCTTTTCGGGCAGCATCAGCAATGTGCTGTCCAAGAGGTGTAATCTTCTGATAGGAATATATGAAATCTCCATCTGCCTTTCCTACCACTTCCGAGCCGATTCGCGCGCTTTCCTTCAGATATGGCTCGAGCATTTTTTCAATGTTGTTGTCAGGTTTGATCTTGTTGGCCATGACCGTGACCAGTCTGTTCTTATGAGTCTTGATCTTTTTTGTATCGGTGTCGATAGAGAGTGTCAGATCACCTACATACTGGTTATTACAGCCGGCCTGAGCGATTATCGTGCCATTTACCTTTTCGCCTTCAGGAAGCGCTGTATGGGTATGTCCGCCTATTATTACGTCTATGCCTTCGACGTTTTTAGCCAGCTCCCGGTCTTCAGGAAGGCCCAGATGTGAAAGCACGACTATTATGTCTGCACCGTTCCTCTTCAGCAGCTCAATCTGTTCTTTAACCACTGATTCCGGCTTGGAAAACTTCATGCCGACAAGCTCTTCAGGTTTTACATATTCAGGGACCTTGGGGGTATCTACACCGATGATTCCGACCTTCACTCCGCTTACTTCCTTGATCAGCGAAGGCTGTACGCCATCGATGGTTTTTGATGTGGCAATGCTCTGAATATTGGCACCAAGTATGGGGGCCGTGATGTGTCCTATCATAGCCTGCAGAGCAGACCGGCCCATTGCGAAGTCGTGATTCCCAAGCTCAACAGCATCAAAGCCCAGGTAGTTGATGACATCCATTATGGGCTTCCCCTGAGAGATCTCACTTTCAAAAGAGCCCTGAGTCATATCACCGGCGTTCAGAAGGAGGCTGTCAGGATATTCTGCTCTTAGCTGTTTCACCGTGGAGGCCATATAGGCAAGGCCTCCTACAGGACTCTCCGAAGTGATGCCCTTCTCTGCCTGAGGCTCAATGTTGCCGTGCATGTCGTTCAGGTGCAGGAGGTGAATATCAACAGTACCAGCCTTTTTTTGAGGCTCTTGCGATTTTCCCTTCAAGTCTATGGAGTCTAAAGGTATTTCCGGCTGCTCAGATACCGATGCCTGTGATGAGCCGGTTTTTTGTGCTGATACTGCGCCTTGTGATTGAATATAAACAAATTGTGAGCGGTCTACCCTTTCCATCAGGTTCACCTCAATATTAAAGATGCCCCACTATTACATGATGATTTTAACTCTCTCATCTCTCAATTGCAATATCAGATTTGTTAACATTCCGCCAGGGAAGGTGTGCTCTGTTATATTCGAGATTCAGCCAGTCGGATTTACCGGCTTCCCTGATGCTCTGCCATAAAGGACAGTTCTGATACTCCGGAGAAATAATCAGTTACATTGAAAGTATCTCTGAGACAGGACGCTGTTGCTAATGTGATGGCAGCGCAGAATGTTATTCCTGCCTCTGTTTTCAAAATCCTAAAGAAGGAGCTGACACATATGTTCTGTCCGAAATGCAAAGCAGAGTATGAGCCACATGTCAGGAATTGCAAAGAATGCCAGGTGGAGCTTGTTGAGTCTCTCCCTCCTCTGCCTCCGGAGCCGGAGCCGACTTATCAGGAGCTTGTTACTGTATATTCCGCTCCTTCACCGGCCTTGCTGGATATGGCTCAGTCGATTCTTAAAAGCGCAGAGATCAGGTATTCGATCAAGGGCGAACTGATTCAGAGCATCATAGCCGTGGGTTCTTACGGAGGCTCCTTTAATCTTTCAGTTGGACCGCCGGAGATTCAGGTCGCTCCCGATGATGCTGAGGAAGCCAGGATCCTGCTGAACGAACTGGCTGAGAATGTGTCTGAGGCTTCTGATGAGGAAGGCGGGGAAAGCAGTGAGTCTGAAGAGGGTCTGACCGAAGAAGAAGAAGAAGCGGCTGATGAGCTGTCAGATGAACTGGCGGAAGAAGAGTCTGAAGATGATGAATATGAAGACGAAGATTATGAAGATGAAGAGGATGAAGAGTCTGAGGAAGAAGAAGGGGCGACAGCAGAAGTGAAGGAATCTGCAGCCGGAGAGAAGTCGGCAGACGCAGGGAGCACTGAATCTACAGCCGGAGAGAAGTCGGCAGACGCAGGGAGCACTGAATCTACAGCCGGAGAGAAGTCGGCAGACGCAGAATCCTTTGAAAATGCTCCGGCTGATGAAGATGATCCTCACAAGGAAAAGGTTGACTGAGCAGGCTTGGCTCCGTATTTTAACTGATGACGCCTGTCCTCCTCGGAGGGGGCAGGAGTCATCATGCTGTATTCACATTTTTTTTTTTTGAAAGGGATGAGATTCAATTAAAAGACCGAAAGGCAATCTTCGCGGCCTCAAGCCAAGCCAGCGTCATCTGCTGGAGAAGATATTCGAAAGACGTGTCAATCCTGACAGGGTAATCTCTCCTGAGCTGGCCCGCTACATTACGGAGCTTTCCCGCGATATCGGCAGGCAGATCGGAGTGCTGATTGACAGGAGAGGTCATGTCTTTGATGTATTTATCGGTGATGCGAAGGGGATAGAGATTGCCGAGATGGGTCGATACAGGGCGGGACGAACCCGCTTTCGAGGTCTTCGCTTTATACACACACATCTCAAGGACGAGCCTCTCAATACAGATGATCTGACAGACCTCGCACTGCTCAGATTTGATCTTATCAGTGCAATCGAGGTGACATCGCAGGGTCTTCCAGGGAAGATCTACACAGCCCACCTTCTGCCCCGAAACTATCAGGACGGACTGTATGAAGTCATAGAGCCTGTCCTGTTCCATGAAATGAATATGGATTTCACGGAATTCATAGAGTCCCTTGAAGAGGAGTCTGCCCGGGCATTGACTTCAGAAGATGTGGATGAAAAGGAGAAGCGGGCAATTCTTGTGGGGGTAACTACAGGAAGCCTTGATCGTGCCCGTGATTCCATGGAGGAGCTTGTATCGCTTGCCGATTCATCCGGGGTAAGAGTTCTGGACACGATAGTGCAGAAGCGACACACTATCGATAACAAGTTCGTTGTCGGCCAGGGTAAGATTAAGGAGCTTTTCATACGCTCCCTTCAGGTAGGGGCGAATCTGATGGTATTTGATGGAGAGCTGAACGGCTCTCAGATGAAGTCTATATCTGAAGCAACAGAGCTCGAAGTTATAGACAGGACCCAGCTCATTCTGGACATCTTTGCTCAGCGTGCCAGAACCAGAGAAGGAAAGATACAGGTAGAGCTCGCACAGATGCGTTATTCTCTTCCCCGTCTTGTGTTGAAAGACGATTTTCTTTCCAGGATTACCGGAGGAATTGGTGCAAGAGGTCCTGGTGAGACAAAGCTCGAGATCTATCGAAGACGCATCAAGGAACGTATCACACATCTGGAGAGAGATATCAGGACCATAGTGAGAGGGCGTGATGAACGCAGAAAGACCAGGGATAAAACCGGCGTTCCGGTACTGTCAATAATCGGATATACTAATGCAGGTAAATCAACACTTCTCAACAGCCTTACAGACAGCAGCGTTTTTGTGGAAAACCGTCTCTTTGCCACTCTGGATCCTACCACGAGAAGACTCAGATTCCCCAGAGAGCGGGAAGTCATTATTACCGATACAGTGGGATTCATAAGGGAGATCCCGAATGATCTCCTGACAGCTTTCAGGGCAACGCTCGAGGAGCTGCGGGAAGCGGATCTCCTAATTCACCTTGTAGATGGAACCAACCCTCAGCGTGAAGAGCATATGGAAGCGGTGAAGGATATTCTTTCCGAACTTGCTGTGGATAATATTCCACAGCTTCTGGTCTTCAACAAGATGGACAGGATTTCGAAAGAGGAGGAGGAACAGCTCAGAGAGATATATCCAGGCTCTGTCACTATCAGCGCGCTTCAGAAAGAAACATTGACTCGCTTGACTGAAGTACTCGAGAAAGAGCTGTGGAAGGAAGAAGAGTAGTTAAAGCTTCATTACGATCACCGTCATGTCGTCCTTCTGTGGAAGTCCGCCGGTGAATTCCTCCACCTCACTGAAGAGCTTTTCCATGATCTCCTCTGCCGAGCTGTCCACAAAATCGTTGACGATCTTTTCCACACGCTCAAGGCCGAAGAACTCTTTCTCTGCATTTTCGGACTCTACAATACCGTCGGTCATGAATACGATGATGTCGCGGGGATATATCTTTATCCTGAACTCCTTATACTTGATGTTCGGCCTGAAGCCCAGGATCGGGCCTTTACCTTTCAGGGGGCGGGCGTTCAGCTCGCTGGCTCTTATCAGAATGGGTGGATTCTGCCCTGCATTGGTGAAGGTGAGTGTCTTGTCCACTACGCTGTAGGTGCAGTAGAATAGCGATGCCATCTTTGAAAATGAGACAAAATCATTGTAAAGCACATTATTTATAGCACTGACAACTTCAGCCGGCGAAGAGCTCTGAGTGCTCTGTGCGCGCAGCACGCTTCTGAGCAGTCCCATGATGATGGCAGCTCCCATTCCGTGGCCCGTAACATCACCAATGGCAATGCCTGCAACTCCGTCCTGGGTAGTGACAAAGTCGAAATAGTCACCTCCCACTTCTGATGCAGGTATACACCGTGCTGCCACTGAGACTCCCCGGAGAGGTGGAGGCTTTTCCGCGAGGAGAGCCTTCTGGATATTGGCTGCCAGTTCCGCTTCGATATGCAGGCGCTCTGAGTCCTTAACCTTTTCTGTGAGGCGCACGTTGTACATGCTTATGAAGGTGAGATGAGCGAGTACCATCATCATCTGCAGCTCCATCTGGTTGAAGTTGTTCTTCTGCAGCTTCAGGACCCCGAAAAGCTTGCTTTCAGTGCCTTGCGTTAGAGGAACGACAAGTGATGACGGGGCAATAAGAGTTTTTTTCACACGAAGCATCGCCTCAATCTCTTCATCGAAGATGGCTGACTTTGGATTGTCGGTAAGTGGATAACAATACAGCTCCCTTCCTTCTGACCCCATTTTGTCATCTCTGAAAAGAATGAGCACACCTCTGTTGATCTTGAGGGGCTGACAGATAAGGGTCAGCAGCGTATTGGCCCAGTCCGGATTTTCACTTTCTCTCAATGAGCGCTCTACAATGGTTTTAAATGCATCTATATGGTGCTCCAGCTGCTCCTGCTGTGTGTCTGCCAGAAAATATGTGCGCAGGAATATTGTTCCAATGAGCAGGAGAAGCAGGGGGAATATATCCAGATACATGGATGCAAAGGAAAACAGAGCAACATTAATCACGATAAAAGCTGCCAGCAGCGCTGCGAACCACCATGACCGGCTTTCAAAGGGATTATGCAGGAACAGGATATAACACCCGACTGCCAGGACCAGCAGAATAACAACATAGAAGACGACAGGGATAAATGAAAGGGATTGGCCTTTCAGCATTGAGTAGAGCGCCTGGCCATAAATCTCGCTGTCTGAGATGAATCCGAGCGGGGTCAGGTGGAAATACCGGTCAACAGGGTCTACAGAGCCCAGAATTACGATCTTGCCCTTTATGTCTTTTGCACTTACTTCATTGTTCAGAATCTGATCGAGTCTGTAGAATGAGAAGGCGCGTGAAGGCTTTTTACCTGCAGAGGAAGGGGTGAAATAATTTATGAAATATAGATTCCTTTTCTGAAGAGCAATTTTTTTCTTTATACCCAGCACGAGTTCCGAACCAGCCATAGAGTCTTTTGTCTTTATGTCCTTTTCCTGAACATCAAAATACTGCAGCATAATCTGCAGAAGAAAATGGTGATACAGCTTGCCGTTAATCGTTTCCTCCATGGTGATCCAGCGCATGTTGACATTAGAGCCTATCTCCACAAGTCCTGCTGCATCAGCAAGTTTTTTCAGGCTTGTATCCGGATTTGCTATGATACTCAGCTGTTTGCCTGTTCGCAGGAAGATCAGTGGGATCACGACAGAGCATTTCTTGTATCCAGGCGGAAGATCGCTGGTTTTAAGTCCCTCTATCTCGCCTGATGTGGGAAGCAGATTGATGGCGATGACCTTTGCATCATTCTTGTTGAGTATATTCAGCGCTTTCACATATGCAGCTCTCAGGCTTCCCCGGTCTTTATATTTTTTCATTCTTTCCTCGAGAGAAGGTATGGCCACTATCATTACCGGAGATTCGAGGCTTCTGGCGCCCTGAGTATCTATGGTGTTTGCCTGAAGAGCATATCTGATCGAGAAAAGCCTGTCCAGCCAGGCATATTCCATTACTCCCAGCAGATCCAGGCATTTCAGCAGAATGATAAATAGAAGCAGCACAGCAAAGCAGAGGATTTTCATCCTTGACTTCTGTGCGGCAAATCGTATTTTTCTGTCAGAAAACTTGCTCACAGGTTGTACCCGGATTCTGTGTCTGCTGATTCGACAACTATTAATGATAACACAATGGGCAGGGGGTGATCAAGCTTGCTGCAATAAATGGAAGGTATCATATCAGATCTGAACGCTCCCTGTACATCATGGAGTTTATTCCTCAGAAACAAATATCCTTCCTGAAAAGATAAAATACAGGTGCTCACCATGAGATGTTACAATCTGAACATAAGGCACCGATCGGCAGGCTCAAAGCTGGAGTCTGAATGGATTGAGCCATATATGCTGGCTCAATGGAAGGACTGATGCGGCTGGAACAGCAGAAAACATCAACTGTGCATTGAGTGGCCTGAAGGGCTGGTCTCGTCAAAGGCCTGCCTGTCGGCTGGGCATACATGTGCCTGAGACAGCCGTCTCTTTCAGTGTTTCTTTTCAAGCACTATACCGCCTATTATCACCACATCGTTGTCTTCTTCAATACAAGGTTTATATGCCGGAGCTGAGAGCCCGGATGTCATATCATCAAGCTCAATTCGGGCTTTAATCTCTTCGGCTCTGTCCGGAGTAACATATGAGCCGTCCACGGCCCAGACTACTGCCTCGTCCAGTCGATCCTTGAACTTCGTGATAAAATCGCCGGCTTTCAAAACAGGTTCTGGAGTCCCTGATGACGTGTCATAAAAGACATACCCCTTTTTCGTATTTGTTATGAACACATCGAGAGGGGCAAGGTATGGCGGTCTCATTGTGGACATGACCGTTCCCCTGCCATCCTGGGTCTGATAACAGACCTGATCAGCATATCCGGCGTATGGATTCTCCATCATCCTGACAAAGGCGTCCTGTGGAGGTATGTTCTTCATATCCTGGCTCGTGAAATGCATGCCGTTTATGACAAGCGATTTCATATGATCCAAGGCCTGCTGATACTCAGGCTTGAATGACGTTGGCATGGCTCCCCTGCCTTCAATGTATGAGGCAATCTCATCTTTTTCCTGCGCGGAGAAGACAGGAGGCGGTGAAGCCTTCAGCGCGATGAGCTCTTTCTTCTTAGCTTCTATTTTACTGCCAATCTCCTGTGATTTGGTTTTATTCCCAAATGCATCCATTACGGACTTCATCTGTTCCATCTGTGCTATCTGATCTTCCAGGGCTTTGAATACTGTGGACGTCCCCGGGCCGGCTGTTGCAGTCTGTGAGGCCAGTGACGTGCTTACAGCATTGGCCTTGGCAAGGAAAGAAGCTCCTCCGCCGGATATGGAAGATATTGGCTGTATAGAAGGTATTGATGGTATGCTGATGGATTTGAAGGTGGTGAGGTCTGGGCTTGTCAATGAGCAGAGGACCTGATCGCCCTGAGGGGGTATCTCTTTTTCTTTCGGTTCCTTCGTGCCTGTCACGTTTATCGGAATCTGAAATGATGAGCCTGTAGGTTTTACTGTCATTGTGATTCTTCTCCTCTGTCCGATCTGATCTCTTTATCTGATAGTCAGAATACTGTCTTTTCGGCATCATTGCAATAACATTAAGGCAAGATATATTAAATGGAAGGTAAGAGGTGGAAAAGAGGAGGTAAGAGGCAAGAGAAGTCGTATGTTAAATTCCGTATTTCTCAGGTTGTATAGCGCATTTATAAAATGTACATTGCACTTACAGTCCGAATCTGGCATATATCTCGTCAACATGGCAAAGATAGTAATGATAATCAAAAAGACTGGCAAGCTCTCCATCGTTAAAGTATTTTCTGACATTTTCTTCACCGTTCATCAGGTTATAAAAATGAAGCTCCCGATTGGCCCAGACTTTTTGAGCACTATTCTGTACTATTCTATAGGCACTCTCTCTGTCCATACCCTTCTCAATGAGAGCCAGCAGCACCCGCTGTGAGAATACAAGGCCTCTTGTCATTTCCAGGTTTTCTTTCATGCGATCAGGATAGATATCGAGGCCATGAAGCACTCTGATGAGTCGTTTCAGCATATAGTCTGTCAGGATGGAGCTGTCCGGCAGGATGATGCGCTCTGCAGATGAGTGGCTGATATCGCGCTCGTGCCAGAGAGCTATGTTTTCCATTGCCGCGACCAGATTTCCTCTCAGAACCCTTGAGAGTCCGCAGAGATTCTCTGCCGAAACAGGATTCTTCTTGTGGGGCATCGCTGAGGAGCCAGTCTGCTTTTTCCCGAAGCCTTCCGAGACTTCCAGAACTTCTGTGCGTTGAAGGTGTCTGAGCTCAGTTGCTATCTTTTCTATTGTGCATCCCAGCAGGGAGAGAAAGAAGACATAGCGTCCGTGCCGCTCCCGCTGCAGTATCTGTGTCGAGATTGGAGCGGCAGTGAGGCCCAGATTTCTGCACACAGACATTTCGACTGCAGGATCGACAGTGGCATATGTTCCGACAGCACCTGAAATCTTGCCTGCAGACACTTCTTCTCTGACAGATGGCAGATATCTCTGGTGCCGCTTGATTTCATCATACCACAGAAGGATCTTGAGACCGAAGGACGTAGGCTCTCCGTGGACTCCGTGAGTGCGTCCGGCAATCAGTGTCTTCCGGTGAAGCATTGCCATATTTTTCAATGTATCGATAAGTGATGAGAGCCTTGTATTGATTAGATCCAGGCTTTCAGCCATGAGCAGAGACAGCGCAGTGTCGATAATATCTGATGATGTAACTCCCAGGTGGAGGTAATGACTGTCATCTCCTGCAGTTTCAGATATATTCTGCAGAAAAGCCACCAAGTCGTGGCGTGTCTCCTCTTCCAGAAGTCTTATCCTGTGAATGTCAAATGATACCTTCTCTCTGAGCCTTGTCACTGCATCCGGAGGGATTCTTCCTTGCTCACTCCAGGCCTGACAGATGGCGATCTCTACTCGCAGCCACGTGGCAAATCTGTGCTCCTCTGTCCAGATTGCTGTCATCTCATCTGTGCAATATCTTGGTATCAATGATTTCCTCCCCTCATTACCCAGTACATCAACTTCTTTTTTTTCTGTTGATCTCCTCTTGAATGTTCTCTCTCGGGCAACATCTTCGTTTTGAAGGAGTCTTCATTCTGCCAATGAATCATAATAGAAACAGATGCAGAAAGCCGGATGTAATGAAGCTTTCAATCATCATACCTGTATTCAATGAAAAGCAGAATATCGAGGAGATTCTTGTGAGGGTCAAAGAGGTAGCCCTTCCAGGATCGATGGATAAAGAGATCATTATCGTTGATGACGGTTCCACCGATGGAACCACTGAGATCCTGGAGAGCTTCAAGAGTGATGAAATAATCAAAGTCCATACGAGTATGCTGAACTTCGGGAAAGGTGTAGCAATAAGAATAGGCCTCAAATATTCAAAAGGTGATTTCGTATTGATCCAGGACGCCGATCTGGAGTATAGCCCTGAGGATTATCCAGCTCTTCTGGAGCCGATACTTGAAAAAAAGGCCGATGTTGTGTTTGGATCCCGCTTTCTCGGTCGTTGTGAGGATATGATGTTCCTTCACAGCATAGGTAACAGGCTTCTCTCCATCACCAACACCCTTCTTTACGGCCGCCGGCTCACCGACCCCTACACATGCTTCAAGCTTATTCCCAGATATGTGGTGGAAAAGCTGGATTTGAAATGCAGGGGCTTTGAAATTGAAGCAGAGCTTACAGCAATGATCGAAAGAAACGGCTTTTCCATAGTGGAAGTCCCAATAACATATAAGGGCCGGAAAAAGAGCGAAGGAAAGAAAATAAGGAAGCTCGACGGGTTCATTGGCGTTCTGACCTTTATCCGCTGCCGTTTTTAATGGGGACAGACTCGAATATTAACAATTCTGTTAATATTCGAGTCTGTCCCCAATTATTTCCATCGCCTTCAGCACAACAGGATCATGTGAAATCTTCGGTAATGGGTATCTGGACTGCACCATCACTTTCGGAGAGAGTCCCTTCATATGGATGTCCACTCCCCCGGGAGTGAGGTATTTTGACGTGGAGAGCTTCAGCGCCGTGTTTCCAGGCAGTTGATAGAGCGACTGCACCAGGCCTTTTCCGAAGGAGCGGGTGCCTATGAGGATTGCCTTTCTGTTATCGGAAAGAGAGCAGGCCAATACTTCGGCCGCGCTGGCTGAGCCTTCGTTTATCAGGACCGCTGTCTTGAATGAATAGCTGTATCTGTTCCGGGGAGTTATGTTCTGAGGCCTGCTGCCGCGTTTCTGTACCTTTATTATTATGCCGCTTTGAACGAAGAAGCCGGCAATTTTCTGACTCACAGCGAAATCACCGCCCGGATTGCCCCTGAGATCGATGATGAGTCTTTTCACTCCTTTTTTAGTCAATACATCGAGAGCCTTCATCACTTCAATGTCAGTCTTTGATCCGAAATATGGAATTGAGATATATCCAACAGGAGGATGAGTGCCGAGTATTCTGGCGCTGACCGGCTCAAATCGGATGAAGTCGCGCACCACAGTAAAATCCCTTACTGCTGAACCTCTTCTCAATGTCAGTGTAATGGCACTTCCCTTCTCTCCATCAAAGCTGTTCAGCACGTCATCATACTCCCTGCCGGCGCATGAGGTGCCGTTTACCTTCACTATAATATCACCTGGCTGGATCCCTGCTGTTTCAGCAGGACTGCCTTTCAGAGGTGTGGTAATAATGAGTTGTCCATTTTTTACTGCCAGTTCGACGCCTATACCGGCAAAGCTCTGTCCATTCATGGCATTTCTGTAGTATTCCCACTGTCTGTTGTCGAGAAAGATTGAATATGGGTCCTGAAGACTTTTTACCATGCCTTTTATGGCTGCCTCTCCCAGATCCGACGAGAGTGCAGGCTTCCGTTCGATTGCATTATCCAGCAGAGACTCAAAATCTGTCCAGTTTTTACAGGCAGTCGTCTTAATGGAAGGATCGATCTTCTGCATCGCTTTTGCTGCACCGGTATAAATCGCGGCATCGCTGACAGGATTCACGAAGTTCTGTGATATCTGCATGGCAATTTTGTTGAGGCAGTCTTTGATATATCTGGTTTGAAGCTTCTGCTGCTGCGAAGCACAGTAGGAAGTGGCAGAGAAAAGAAGGAGTAACGTCAGGATGACGCACATTGATTCTCTGTGTTTCAGCATTTTCTACCTCACTCAGGGCTTTGTTGATTCTGATAGATATTCATTCACTCCATACTATTTTTATACCACGAAAGCCGGGAGGATGCAATCCGATTTTACCTGTTGTTCCACTGATCTTTGTTGGTATGGCATCTGGCAGGCGGGACATGGCATAATCACTCTTCGATCAGGCGGGAATTGATACACTCATTCCTGTTCCGCAGTTGTGTCCGGATGGACATAAGCATGCTGCCACAATAAAGTCAGGTTTGCACCCAGATGGAGGTTTTATTTTACATTTCCACGAAATCTCGAATATCTGGGGGCAGGCAGTGTTCTATCATCCCCCCTCCAGGGGGCAGGCAAACGCGGTCGTTACCCCCGCATGGCGGGCAGGCAACATTTCCATAGTAATTCCGGGACATTTCAGTCTCTGTAATGCCAGTTTTCTTGAACGAGGGGATAATGATTTTTCGCGTTCATACGCCGGATAAGAAGGTTGGAACTGATGGACTTCCCATAACTGTTCTTCCGGACAGGCATGTTCTGAAAGACAGATATACAGTTTGTTATTTCACAACAGGTGGTATGGCTACCATCTATAAAGCCAGAGATAATCTGAAAACCTTCATCATCAAAGAGGTGGATAGAACTAACGGTCAGGCTGTCATAGCCCTGAATGCCGAGAAGGCAATGCTTGAGCGCCTCGATCATCCCGGTATAGTAAAGGTTGAAGAGCTGTTCGAAGAAGAAGGATACTTTTATCTGGTGACTGACTTCATTGATGGTGAAAACCTTCTCAAAAAGCTGCCGCGAAGCTCTACTGTATTCCTATCGGAGAAGGTGGTGCTCGATTGGGCAAGACAACTGCTGGACATATTCGACTATCTTCACAGTCAGAGACCTCCCATCATCTATCGAGATCTGAAGCCGCAGAACATTATTCACAATGTCTCAACAGGCAGGATAGTTCTGATCGATTTCGGCATTGCAAGAATATACAAGGAGTACAGGCAGAAAGATACTGAGCGTATGGGCACAGTCATAACCGCTTCCCCGGAGCACTATGGAGACGGACAGACAGATATACGCTCCGACATTTACACAATTGGCGCTACAATCTATATGCTTCTTTCCAATAATGTAAGCTGGCGGGAAGAGATATTCAAGTTTCCCTCTCTCCGTCAGATCAATTCCAAAGTGAGCGAAAGGACAGCGGCTGTAGTCGAGAAAGCTCTGAGTATAAAACCGCAGGACAGATTCCAGAGTGTGGCGGAGATGAAAGCCGCGCTCTTTACCGTTTCTGAGAATGAAGAACCCGGTGAGACTGAAGCCCAGACAATGGGGCCTGCCTCAGAGAATCATCACCATGAAATGAGAGAACACTGTGAAAGGGACACCGGCAATGTTATGATATCTCGTTCAGGTGATTCATCAGCCCGCAACAGAAAGATCTGCAGCTACTGCAGAAGGAAAAACAGTAAGAATGCCCTGCAGTGCGAATTCTGCGGCCAGCCTCTACCTGATGAAGAAAAGGAATCACTTTCAGGGGCCATTTTGAACCGTGATTACCTGGATGATAAAACGGTCAGACTGAATTATAGAAAAGGCTTTCTGGGCCTGCCTCCACTGCCTGAGTTTCTGAAATCCATGACCTCAGGCTCCCTCTCCAAGCTTCTGATGCTGACCGGAGGTATCGCCATTCTCGGCCTGCTTTCTGCATACACTCTGCTGTCATTGATCATGTCGCCTCCCTCACAAAAAAACAGAAATCTCAATGGTTCTCCTTTTCAGGCTGGAGGTGCTCATCCGTCATCCTGCTCTGGAACACCTCTGGCTGCCATAGATACGGGAGCAAAGCCAACAAGATCAGCCATATTTTCTGAAAGCAGTTCATTGCCGCCAACTCAGGCCCCGGCATCTGAAATACCTTCTCCTTCGCCTGCATCATCCGGATCAGGCATTTCACCATCTCCCGTAATGTCGCCGTCAGGGGGAGCTTCCTTTACTTCAGACAAGATCAGGAATCTTTTCGACAGAGGAGTCAGTGCCTCCCGTGAAGGCAGGTACAGGGAAGCTGAAGACTTTTTCAGGAAAGTTCTGTCATTGGATAAGAATAATACCGAATCGCACTGGTATCTTGGTCAGGTAAGGGAAGCGATGGACAGAAACAATGAAGCACTTGTATCTTACCGCATCTACGCAAAAAGCAGCTCAGCAGATCCTGAGAAACTGCGTCATATTGCCAGAATCATGATGGCAATGAAGGATTACAAGGCAGCTCTGCCACTGCTTGTCAAGGCTCAGACTGGCAGCAGGACAGCTGACGGTTTTTTTTCTCTGGGCACCTGTTATTATAACATTGGAGATTATGAAAAGGCCGTATGGGCTCTGAGAGGCACGATGGCAATTCAGAGAAACCATCGTGCCGCACTGCTTCTTTTAGCAGAGTGTCACGATAAGAGAGGGCATGCCGGTGATGCGTATTCGGCCTATAAATCAGCTTATCTTATGAAGCCGGAAGAGATCCTGCTTCTGTTCAGGATGGCAGAGATGGCTGATAAAATGGGAGAATACAGCACTTCCAAGGAGTGCCTGAAAAGGTATCTTGCTCTTGAGAGTGATGACAGTGCAAGGGCAGAGGCTCTCAAGATGCTTGAGGAAGAAAAGATTAAAGCACTGAGAGCGATCCCTCCTTCAGTAGAGCGGCAGCGTGATTTCATACCCGGAGTATCTGTGATGGGTATTTTTGGATCAGATAAATCCTATGTGGCGCATCTGAACATACGTGGCAATATTCATGAGATTCAGAATGGCGACAGGTTTCTCTCGCAGTACTATGTTCTCTCTGTTAATGCCGACAGAATCGTGCTTGTTAGGGATGAATCCTATGTGGTGCTGCGCCCGTGAGGCGATCAGAGAATCGGTGCCAGCCGGCCTCCGGCAGAAATATGACAGATCGGCTAATTGGTGTAGATTTTGAACTTCTTCTTAAGATCCTGCATCTCTGATGTATGAAATTCCTGGATATGCTGTTTAATCTTCTTGATCTCGCAGATGGCATCCCATATTGCCAGCAGAAGGACGCCGACCACAAGGGTGATACAGATAAGCCAGAATTTCATCTGATCCACAGAAGGCATTGTCGGAGGGCCGTTTCTCATACCGATGTAAATCATGATAACAATGGCGAACATCATTACCAATCCTGTGCCGCGGCGGATCAAGCGTTGAATCAGGGGCCTGTTCAGCCTGCCTTTCTCTTTTGCCTGTAGGTATGTGTGAAATTCTTTATGCCCGAGCATCAATGTGCCGGCTATGAGGAGCAGGGGAAACAGGAATGTGAAGAAGATATCCAAAACGCTCACTGCCCTTAAACTGATTATATTGTTGCTTTGACATAACTATAGCATAAAAAGAGAAATGATTCAATTCCGCCAGAAGTTGGAAATCCAATACCCTCCCTGCTGTAACTGTCGGTCCAGCAGCACGGCCTGCGGGAGTGACATGCGGTAGAATCTGTTTACCGGGATTCTGTTATATCGATCTGAAAGCACGACTGAGAACAGGTTTCCGATTGACTTCTCATGTCTCTGTTCTGGTGGACGGCAGCGCAGGGGAAGCGGGAGTATTTCAGAAGTTCACATCGAGGAGCCTGTAATTCCCCTTTTCCACGTTGTAGTCGCATTTGAAGAAGTTTGTGATGTTGCAGGACGTGCACTGACCACGTACAAGCATTGAGAGTATCTCACACTGGTCTTCGATTCTTTTTTTGTAGATGAATTCCTTGAACTCCACATCGCCGCCAATTTTCCTTGGTGTATGTTTTCCGAAGACGATGAATCCCTTCAGGGGTTCTCCACAGTTTATGCATTTTTCATTGAATTCAAGCTCTATTATATCCATGGTGCTACCCTCCTGACCTGCATCTACATTGTATTTCTACTGCTCTTTTCCATATTCCTTTCATCTCTGGAGATATCATGATACCGTTGTCATGATATCTCCATCCATTCTGTCTGTCCTGCAGGGTCAGAAAGGATAAATGGAGGAGACTCCCGAACCGTGCAGGCAATACCGGATATAAGTAAATAAAAGGCATCAGTATGTAAGTTGTTGGATTTTGGGTATGCTCCCTCTTGCCAAAATGCTATAATTATGCTATATTATTTTCTGCAAAAAATTCTCTGCCCGATATCAGAGAGTGGGAGCACCCACTCTTTTCTTTTGGATTAGCAGAATGACAGGCAGCGTTGATGGCGAGGGATATCATGAAGGTCGACAGGACCATGGAGCGTGTTAAGGAGCTTGCCGGAAGAATTACTGAGTTCACAGGGGTAAGGCTCGAAAAAGTAGAATATGTGAGAGAATATGGAAAGATGGTTCTTCGGATCATCATAAGCAAAGATGGCGGAGTGAGCACCGAAGACTGTGAATCAGTAAGTCGGGCTCTCAGCAAGAAGCTTGATGAGATTGATCTGATAAGAGAACATTACTATCTTGAGGTATCTTCTCCTGGTATTGGAGAGGATGTTGATATCGACCGGGCAGAGAGTTAACTCAAAACTCCAGGTGAGAGGGGGCAGCGCATTGAACGGGGATTTTATTACTGCCTTGAAACAGATAGAAAAAGAGAGGGCAATACCTCTCGAGGTTATTCTTGGAGCAATTGTAGATGCTCTTGGAGCAGCGTATAAACGCAACTTTGGTCCTTCACAGAATGTGACCATTGAAATTGATCGTTCCACAGGTTCTCTGAGGGCAATGGTCAAAAAGGTGGTCGTCACCAAAGTGACGGATCCCCAGGTTGAGATATCGCTGGCAAAAGCGAAAAAAATCAACCCTGATGCTCAAAAGGGTGATGAGATTGATATTGAAGAGACTCCGGCTGATTTCGGAAGAATTGCGGCTCAGACAGCCAAACAGGTGATCGTCCAGAGGATTCGCGAAGCAGAGAGGGAGATTGTATTCAATGAGTTCACCCGCCGGGAGGAAGAGATAATCAGCGGTGTGGTGCAGCGCTATGAGCAAAAGAACTGCCTTCTTGATCTCGGCAAGGTGGAAGGAGTTCTTCCGGCAAATGAGCAGGTGGCAGGTGAACATTTCAAGCACGGTGACAGGATTAAAATGCTCGTACTGGAAGTGAAGAAGACCACTAGAGGTCCTCAGGTGGTTGTATCGCGCTCTCATCCTCACCTGATCAAGCGTCTCTTTGAGATGGAAGTGCCTGAGATCGGCCAGAATATCATCGATGTTAGAGCTGTCGTAAGAGAGCCCGGCCATCGCTCCAAGATAGCGGTATTCTCCAAGGACACCAAGATTGACCCTGTAGGAGCCTGTGTGGGTCCCAAAGGCTCAAGAGTTCAGACCATAGTCGATGAGCTGAAAGGTGAAAAGATAGATATTATCAGCTGGGCTTCAGATCCAGTGGTGTATATTTCTAATTCTCTCTCTCCAGCAAAAGTAGTGTCAGTAACGCTTTATGATTACGATAAATCGGCGCTTGTAGTGGTGCCGGATCATCAGCTGTCTCTTGCCATAGGCAAGGAAGGCCAGAATGCCAGGCTTGCAGCCAAGCTTACCGGATGGAAGATAGATATCAAGAGTCAGTCTCAGTACGAGGGGATGAAAGAAGAGCTTCAGGCAAAGGCTGCTGAGATGGCAAGACTGAAAGCCGAGGAAGAAGCCAGAAAGAAGGCTGAGGAAGCAGCCCGAAAAGCTGCCGAAGAAGAAGCCAGAAAGAAGGCTGAGGAAGCAGCCCGAAAAGCTGCCGAAGAAGCAGCCAGAAAGAAGGCTGATGAAGAGGCTCGCAGAACAGCTGAAGAGCGTGAGCGCATAAGGACTGAAGAGGAAGCCAAAAAGGCTGCTGAAGAAGAAGCCCGCAGAATTGCTGAAGAGACCAGAAAGAAGGCTGAAGAGGAGGCCAAGAGATGGCTCGAGGAAGAGGAGGCCCGCAGACGCGCACAGGAAGAAAAGGAAGCTGTCGCTTCTGTTTCAGAAGGTCTCTCTGAGACGGAGAAGAAGAAGAAGAAGAAGAGAAAAGAGATCCGGGCTCAGCAGGAAATGGAAGAAATGCTCCCAAAGAAGAAGAAGGGAGTCAAGGTAAGAGCAAGAACTGAAGATGAGATTGATGAATACGAAGAGTATAAATGGTAACGATCTTTCCGGATGCAGGAGAAGGAGAGGACATACCGATGAACGTTCTTTCCTCGAAGAAGAGAGAGCCTCTCAGGCGGTGTGTGGTGTGCACCGTCTTCAGAAGAAAAGCTGAGCTGATCAGGCTTGCAGAGCTCGAGAAAAGGATGTTGACATGGGAAGGCGAGGCAGTGAGATCGCCAAGTGGAAAAGGTGTTTATCTCTGCAGAACAGGACAGTGTATCAGCCGGTTTCTTCACGATAAGCGCATGAAAAAACGATATGGAAGTCTTCTCGGAGAAGAAGCGAGGCGCTCCCTGGAGCGCATGACAGATGACCAGAGCGGTCAGGAAAAAGGAGAATCGTGTTGTTCCTGAGTTCAGGGCACATAAGCAGCATATGAATACGGCAGGTTTAACGGGCAAAGGAAGTGGGACGATGGGAAAAATCAGGGTATATGAACTGGCAAAGGAAATGGGAATAGGAAGCAAAGAGCTTCTCGACATATTAAAGGATCTCGGTGTTGAGGCTAAATCGCATGCGAGCAGTATTGAAGATTCCACGGCAAAACTCGTGCAGGAAGTTCTGAATTCACAGAAGGGAGATGCAGGAGGAGCTGCTGTACAGGAAGTAAAAGCAGCGGCACCATCTGAGCTCCTGAAAGAAGTCAAGCCATCTGTGGCACAGGATACCAGAACTGATGAACGCAAAAAAGCCGGCGCTCCCGTTGAAACAGTCCCGCCTGCAGCTAAATCTGCTGATGCTGCTGTAATGCCACCTGCAGAAACAGCAGTTGTAGCTGAAGAAAAGCAGCCCGGTGGCATTTCAATTACCCTTCCCATAACCCTTTCAGAACTGGCGAAAAAAGTAGCCAGAAATGCTCAGGAGATCATTAAAAAAATGCTTGTCAAGGGCATGGCCGTGACTATTAATCAATCGCTTGGAAGAGATGAGGTCACAAGAATCTCTGAAGTATTCGGCTTTGCTCCGGACTTTCAGGAGATGATGCAGGAGGATTTGAGGTCTGAACCGGAAGATGATCCCAGACTGATGACCATCAGGCCTCCTGTTGTCACTATTCTGGGCCACGTGGATCACGGAAAGACATCACTTCTGGATGTAATACGTAAAACAAATGTTACTGCCGGTGAGGCAGGAGGGATTACCCAGAGAATCGGCGCCTATACTGTCGATCAAAACAACAGAAAGATAGTTTTTCTGGATACACCGGGCCACGAAGCCTTTACTGCCATGCGTGCAAGGGGTGCTCAGGTGACAGATATTGCAATTCTGGTAGTTGCCGCTGATGATGGCGTAATGCCGCAGACCATAGAGGCCATCAACCATGCAAAGGCTGCCGGAGTTTCAATTATTGTAGCAATCAATAAAATTGACAAGCCTCAGGCAAATCCAGACAGAGTAAAACAGCAGCTTTCCGATCTCGGTCTGATACCTGAAGACTGGGGTGGTGACACCATTACAATTCCAGTCTCAGCCAAGGACAAGACGGGACTTGATGACATGCTGGAGATGATCCTGCTGGTTGCAGACATGCAGGAGTTCAAGGCAAACCCCAGGCGCAAAGCTCAGGGTATCATCATTGAGGCCAAGATGGATAAAGGACTCGGTCCGGTTGCTACAGTGCTTGTGCAGAAGGGAACCCTCCGCGTTGGTGATGCTGTTATTGCAGGGACTGCCTGCGGCCGGATCAGACTCCTTATCAACGACAAAGGTGAGCGTATAAAGAAGGCCTCGCCATCTATTCCTGCAGAAATAATCGGCCTCTCTGAAGTTCCCAGAGCAGGCGATCAGCTTGTTGTTGTTAATGATGAGAAGCTTGCCCGTCAGATCACGACAGACAGGCAGATTAAAACTAGAACCGAAAAGCTGGCATCTTCAGGTGGACCAAAAACAAGCCTTGAGGATCTCTTCAAACAGCTTCAGGGGCAGGAAAAGAAAGAGCTGAACCTTATTGTGAAAGCCGATGGACAGGGCTCTGTGGAAGCGTTGAGGCACTCACTGTCCAGGATTAACAACGAAGAGGTCAAAGTTAATATTATCCACACCGGAGTGGGTCCTGTATCGGAGTCGGATGTGCTTCTGGCAAACGCCTCAAACGCAGTGATTATAGGCTTCAATATCAGGCAGGACCCATATATAAAGAAGCTGGCTGAATCTGAAAAGGTCGATGTCCGGAATTATAACGTAATCTATCACGTAATCGATGATATAACTGCCGCAATCACAGGCATGCTGTCACCGGTCTTTGAAGAAGTGATGATTGGAAAGCTTGAAGTGAGAAATATTTTCAAGATATCCAAATTCGGGACTATTGCCGGCAGTTATGTAATGAATGGAAAAGTTACGAGATCTTCAGATGTCCGTGTAATCAGAAACGGTGAAATGGTTCATCAGGGCAAGATAGATTCCCTTAAGAGGTTCAAAGACGATGCAAGGGAGGTCCAGGAAGGCTTTGAATGTGGCGTTGGCATAGAGAAGTTTCCGGGTATTCTGGTTGGTGATATCATAGAAGTCTATCAAACTCAGGAAAAGCCACGCTAGGACGGCGGTGTATCGTGGTCAGTTTTCGTCTTGAAAGAGTTCAGGAGCTGTTAAAAGAAGTTATCAGTGAAGTAATGAGGGAGCTTAAGGATCCACGTGTAGGCTTCGCCACAATTACTGATGTGGTCATGTCTCCTGATCTCCGTCATGCCAGGATCTATGTCAGCATACTCGGCACTGATGAAGAGCGGAAAGAGACAATGAAAGGTCTCAATAACGCCCGTGGATTCGTCAGGCGGGAGATTTCAAAGAACATACGCCTGAAGCATATACCGGATCTTACCTTCCATTTTGATGAATCGATTGAACGTGGCGTCCGCGTTGTGCATATCATCAACGAGGTAATGAAGGCAGATGCAGCATCAGAAGAGCAGCAGTAGCGGCGCGGTCAACACACTTGCTGAAATTGCCCGACAACTGGCAGATCACGATTCTTTTATTATTTTGCCTCATATAGGAATCGATGGTGATGATCTGGGCTCCATGATTGCTCTGATGCGTGCCCTGGAGAAGCTAGGTAAACGCTGTGTCCTCCTCTCTCATGAAAAACTGCCTCTGATGTATAATATTCTGCCTGATGTTGACAGAGTACTGCTGGAGCCTCCTGATGAGCATTTTGACTGTGCTGTTCTGATGGAGTGTACAAGTCCGGCGCGACTTCCGGAAAGTTTTGATGTACATGCACACGCCGGGAAGATAATCAATATCGACCATCACCCGGGAAACACGATGTATGGTGATTATAACTATGTAGACTGCAAAGCGGCGGCAGTAGGAGAGATTGTCTTTGAAATCCTCAGAATGCTTGGAGTAGCACTGGACTACGATATCGCCCTGGCTCTCTATGTGGCTATCCTGTCTGATACAGGAGGATTTCAATTCCTTAATACCACTCCTGTAACACATCGAATCGTCGCAGAGCTTCTGGAGTTTCCTCTAAATGTTGATGAGATATCCAGGTGTGTTTTTCGCGGCACCGATTTTAAAGTGCTGAAGCTGAAGGGTGAAGTAATCTCGACTCTGACGAGTGAATATGATGGGAGGCTTGTGTGGGGATACATCACTAGGGACATGACGATGCGTCACGGTGTGGAAGATCAGGATATTCAGCAGTTTGTTGAAGACCTGAATGTGGTGAGAGGCTCTCAGATATTTGCGCTTTTAAAGGAAGCGCCTGATAACAGGATCAGAGTGAGTCTTCGCTCCATGAGTCTGCCTGTGAACAAGGTGGCCATCAAGCATCAGGGCGGTGGTCATGTCCTGGCAGCCGGATGTACTCTGGAAGGCCCGCTGGAAAAGGCCCGGGAGCAGATCGTCAGAGACCTCCGAGAGCTTTTGGAGTGTGTGTAGATTCACCCTGAAGAAGAGCTGCCTGTTATGATATCCTCGGAAACACTCAGATCTATGACCTGCCGGATTTGTTACCCAGGAACCCCCTGTTTTTATGTTAACGTTAGTTCATATTTTGTTTACAAAAAGTTAACACTGTAACATGATGTTTACATAGAGCCCGTTGACCATGGTAGAGAGTAGTATGATATAATAGTAACAAGAAAAGCCTCAGATAGATTTAAACGGTAAGAGGCAAAAGGGAGTGAAAGAGATGATAGACAAGATCGGCGGACTCGACGGAATCGCTAACAGCAGAGAGAGCAGAGAAGCCGGTGCAGCGAATTTTGCATCGTCTCTCTACGGGGCTCAGGGAGCGCAGAGCCTCCAGAGTATTCAGGGCCCTACAGAAACGAAGGGCGCGCAGGAAACATCAGCAGTCAAGGGAGTAAAAGACAAGATTGACATCTCGGAATCAGAAGATGCCGGAGGTGCCAACCTGGAAGCTCTCAAAGGATCCTTCGGTGCTGATAAGGCACAGGGATTTACTCCTGGCGTGCAGCCTTCATTTTCAATTAACTCGGTGCAGGGTGTGCAGGCTGGCGTTGAGCCTGGAATGCAAAAGGCGGGAGTCTTCAAATCGCCACCGGAGTTTTAGAAAGCATTTGCAGTCTTTTCCGGGCAGTGTAAGATCTTATTAGCTCGAGTATTGCCATAGGTGTATAAAAAGGAGGTACCTGTGTATCTCCTTCTTGTTGTACAGAAGGCTCTTCCCCAGAATAAAAAAACTCCGTCTGTTTTACAGTTGCGGGGTTTTTATGCTTCAGTCTGAAGGAGCCGATCCGTTACGCCTTCATTCGGAAGTGGAGCGGAAACTCTCCTATCATCTCGCTGTCAAGATAGCACTGGAAGTAGTATGTGCCCGGTTCAGAGAAGACAACCTGGTTGACATCAGTTTTTACATTGGCTGTCTCGGTCTGATCGTTCAGCGTGAAATACATCTCCGGTGACTGGCACATAATCATCGTCCTGGCAGGGTTAAGGACTTTTATCTGCTGTATGTGGAAGCCGTCTCCCTTTGTCCATGTGGTGAGTATGCAGAACTGCGGGTAAGTAACAGGAAACTTGGAAGTAAAAAGATCTGAGAATACTCCGTAGCAGATCAACTTCCCCTCCATGGCAGGGACAACTGCGTCACAAAAAATAAAGCTTCTCAATGTCGGTTCCATAGAGTTCCTCGTGCCAGCTTAATATAATAGACATATTTATTCTATTCATAAGTCAAATATCCTTTTTGCAGAAAGTAAAGGAAGAAGTCTATTTTTTTGCTCCTCGTTTGATAAGGTATTCAGCTATCTCCTTTTTCTTCATCCTCAGCGCCACCCTGAGGGGGCGCAATCCCTGTGAGTCTTTTCTGTTTACATCAGCGCCATTGCGCACCAGGAGCTTCACCATATCAAGATGGCCCTCACATACAGCACGATGTAGCGGTGTGATTCCATTGTCGTTGTTTTGAAAGTTTGTATCAGCTCCATTTTTAATCAGCAGTTCCGACATTTCAACGTAACCGTCCCGGGCCGAGAGACACAGCGGTGTGTGCCCCAGTTTATCTACTGCCGTCAAAGAAGCTCCCCGCGATATGAGAATCTCGGCAATTCCGCAACGATCGTTGAAGACTGCATAATGCAGGGCAGTTCGGCCTCTGTCATCTGCTATGTCCGGTTCCGCCCCATGGTTTAACAGTACCTCCGCGAGATCTGCATCATTGAGCATGGCTGCTCTCTGGAGCTGTGTAATGCCATCCTTCCCGCGCAGAGAGATAAGCTCTCTGTCGGAGTCCAGGAGAGACGACACTGCGGCCGTATCGCATCGGAGAAGAGCCTTCTCCAGTTCATCCTGTCTGCTCATACAACCTTCCTTCTTGACAGTTTTTTTCTTGCATCATGAGACTATATCTCGGAACTTCTATAGAAACGTTGCCTGCCCCCCCTGTGGGGGGTAACGACTGCGTTTGCCTGTCCTCCCCTTCATGGAGAGGCCGGAGGGGGGAATGATTGGGGAAAAAAATTGTGAACCCCTCAAAAAACTATCTTTTATCCATGTTCACAAGAGCGGAACCCTGATATCCGAGATTTCGTGGAAATGTGAAATAAACCCTCCATTATTCCAATTGTAAGTGAACCGAACTAAGTTCGCCTTCTGGAATCTTACTGTTGTTCTGGACTTCTGGTTATGTTTCTGGTATAATTTCATTTGGGGGGGTAACATCAGTTCTCTATCTTCAAATCATTTATAGATTTTACAGCGATTCCATATTTTTGTATTGTCCTGTAATTTTACTTTTTCCAGAAAGAATGGTGATGAATGGAAATTCTTAAAGTGGCAGCCAAATCCAATCCTAATTCAGTGGCAGGAGCACTGGCCGGTGTAATGAGAGAGAGAGGCAGCGCTGAAATGCAGGCTGTAGGTGCAGGCGCAATTAACCAGGCCATAAAGGCAATTGCCATAGCCAGAGGCTTTGTTGCTCCAGGCGGGATCGATCTCGTCTGTAGGCCTGCATTTGCAGAGATTGAGATCGGTGGAGAAGAAAGAACTGCAATACGCTTTATCGTTGAGCCGAGACATAAAAATTCGGTTATAAAGACTTGAGGCACCGTGTGGATTGGAAGCTCATCCGATCCAGACTGCTGCTGTAATGCTCTGATAACCTGGTCGCAGATATCTTCGATCTGCAGCGCTGACAGGCCGGGAAAATATTGACAAGAATAGCCTTCAGGTGATAATATTAGAAGGAGTCTATCGGGCACAGGAGAGGAATCTGAAACAGGAAAACCTCGACAGGATGTGTCAATGCCTGAAAGCGAGCGCAGCACCTGATATGAAGGTTTGCCCTGGGCAGGCCTTTATTTTTTCGAGGTTATCGTGCCGGTTTTTTTTGTACAGCCTTTGCAAGTCATAAGCAATATTAATAATCTGGCTGATGCCGTATGGAATGGAATGATTACAAATGTGATGGTTCATATTCTTATTGATGTGGCGAAATGAAAGGCAGGGTATGATAAAAAATATACCTCACAAAGATTATATAGAATCTACTCATTTTATCACAGGCAGTAAAGCCTGTCAGACTATCATAAGCCTTTTTGCAGAAAGCAGTAAGGCTGCAATGGCAGTGTTCAATCTGGAGGGTAATCAGGTTGGCCCTTTGATGGGAGCAATCCCTTTCTGCCAGAAGTATGCCTGTCTTGATTCACCGGAAAATGTGCTGAAGCAATGTGCGAAGTTTCACAAAGAGCTATTTGCATCTGCAGTTGAAAAGAAAAAATCCCGCATCGCCAAATGCCCGATGGGTCTGTTCTGCTTCACCATACCGCTGGCAATTGACGAAAGATTGATGGGATTCATATCCGGAGGCCATGTTCTCTCCAGTGTGCCGCGAGAAGAGTATATACATCGACTCAGGACAGATTGTGCTGACAGCGGAGAAATCCTGGAGAGCTACCACTCTCTTCAGGCAATGACAAAGAAGAGCATTGAAACGCTGGTTGAGCGTCTCAGCGAAGCATTGAAGGACTGCATCGAAGAGGCTTACGATAAACATCAGAGCACCAGGCAGCTTCGCAAGCTCATCTTTGCCTCCAAGATCAATGAAATGGTAAATACAAAGATGCGTCTCGAAGATCTGCTGAAGCGCACTACTACAGAGATAGCCGATGCCGTTGATGTGGATGTCTGCCTTATCATGCTTCTGAACAAGGAGAGAACTGATTTCATACTGACTGCAGTCAATGTTGAGCTCCAGCAGGAGGATTCAAAGATGAAGTTCCGGGTTGACGAAGGTGTCACCGGGATAGTGGCTTCCACAAGAAGGTATGTCTTTGTCAAAGATGCCCAGCACGATCCACGGGTGGTCAGGAAAAGCCTGGGATTCAAATCACTCCTTTCACTTCCTCTGAAAGTGGGTGAAGAGATCATAGGTGTGCTGCACATCGGGACATTGAAGAAGATGAGGGAGTTTACACACAGAGAGATTGCATTCATTGAAGCTCTGACGTCGGAAGCTGCGCTTGCAGTTAACAGTACTGTGCTCTATGAGGAGAGTGTAAAGAAGACAGAAGAGTTGAAGCGCTCAAAAATGGAATTGCAATCATATTTTTCCCAGATTGGCACCGCTCTCTCATCGGCTCTGAACCTCAATCAGCTTCTCAGAATGATAGTAGAGCTGAGCATCAAGCTCATAGGTGCCGATGCCGGAAGTCTCTATCTCATCGATGACCGAAGGCTCTCTACTCAGGTGACAATAGGTCTTGACAGCGGAGCTTCGTCACCGGCACAGTTCCGTCTGCGCGAAAGCCTTCTGGGGTGGGGAGAAAATGGACATTCACTGCCATCCGAAGGGAGTGTGCCCTCAACAGAGCTGCTTTGCAGGCCCCGCTCTGCGCAGGATGACATAAAATCCTATCTTGGTGTGCCACTTGCAGTGAAAGATGAGCTGATCGGTCTTCTGAACATGTATACAAAGGATCAAAGGGAGTTTCCTCCGGAAAAGATTGATCTGTTGTCCGCCTTTGCCAATCAGGCAGCGATGGCTATTGACAATGCTCAGAACTATGAGAAAGAGCAGCGCAGAGCAAGGGAGGCCACGCTTCTCTATGAAGCGGCGCGTGCAATAGGCCAGAGCTTCGATATGAGTGAAATCCTCAATATCACGGTAGAGCATCTGGTGCAGATTACGCAGATCGATCGATGTCTTATCTTTCTCTCTGATGATCGTGAAAAGGACTTTTACCTTGCTGCATACAGAGGGCTTTCAGATGATCAGAATGAGTTCTTCACGCTGTATAGATTCACTGCTCATGAGGTTTCGCAGGATGTAAGAGACGATCTGCTTCGTGGAAAGCCGCGCATTTTTTCCGGAATGCCTCCGGACTGTCCCGCTCTGGAGAAGCTCTTCAACCTCATCCCTACAAACTCATGCCTGCTTGTGCCTCTGATCGCCCGGGAAAAGCTTCTGGGGATAATCTTTCTGGACGACTCACAGGTAGCCCATTACTTCTCTGATTCTCAGATACGCCTTGTTATGACGCTGTCAATTCAGATAGCCACTGCGATTCAACGATCGCGGCTCATTACGAAGCAGGAGGAGAATACAAATCAGCTCAAAGCATTGCTGCAGGTGTCATCTGTACTGCCGACATCCCTTTCTCTTCCCAAAGTATTTAATCTGGTCGTAGAAAAGGCTGCACAGCTTGTCAGCAAACCGGCGATTGCTCTCCTGATAATGGACGATGAAATAAATGACTTTGTTCTGGAGGCATCCAGGGGGCTTGATGAATCTCTCCTCGATTCCGACCTGCAGAAAGAGATCGCCAGATCTGCAGTGGAGAAAAAGCGCTATACGATCCTTACCATCGACGAAAACTGTGAAAGCAGTATGGAGATGGCGCTGTGGATGGCAGGCATCGGCGGTGTTCTCTCAATTCCACTGATTGCCAAGCGTCGTCTTGCCGGGGTGCTGAACTGTTTCAGCGATGCAGGTCACCACTTCACCTTCGAGGAGATCAGGCTCCTCAGGAGTTTTGCTAATCACGCAGCCATAGCAGTGGAAAACGCAAGACTTCACGGAGTGGTGAGAAATAAGGTAAGGGAGCTGGCCACACTTTTTGAAGTAGGCAAAGCCATTACATCAACTCTCGATTTTGAAAGAGTTCTGGAAGAGATAACAAAGAACATAAACAGAGCGATGAATACAGATGCCTGCTCGATAATGATGCTTGATGAAGAGCAGAAGGAGATGTCCATAAAGACCGCTACCGGCCTCACAAGAAATCATTACGGTCAGAAGATAAAGCTTGGTGAGGGAATTGCAGGTATAGCCGCAAAGACTGGGAGACCTATGATTCTGCTGGACATGCCTGCCAAGAAATCTGTATTCAAGTTTCCCAGAAGCATAAGGGAAGAGGGGCTTAAAACTATTCTGTCGGTGCCCCTCGAGACTAAGGGTAAGATCATCGGCCTGATCAATGTTTATCTGAGAGAGATTTACTATTACAAGCCTTATGAGATCAGCCTTCTAAGGGCTCTTTCAAACCAGGCGGCTATCGCTATTGAAAATGCCCGTCTCTACGAAGCCCAGGCAAATGTGGCCAAAATTCTTCAGTCCATTGTCATGCCTCAGAAGGAGTTTGTCTTTCCGGGTCTGGAGATTGGCTATTACTATATCTCATCACTAGAGCTTTCAGGAGATTATTTCGATCTGATACCCCTGAGCAGTACTAAAATGTCGCTTGTAATCGCCGATGTGTCCGGGAAGGGTCCGCCTGCAGCAATCTATACAGCCCGTGCCAAATACATTCTCAAATCATATGCAATAGCAGGGTATCAGCCCAGAGAGATACTGTCTATGGTTAACAATCTTATTGTACCCGAAACGGGCGATGAAAAGTTTATCAGCCTCTTCTACATTGAAGTGGATCTGAAGAAGAAGCTCCTCCGGTTCAGCTCTGCCGGTCACGAGCCTCCCATATACTGCCGGCAGAAGACAAGGGAGCTCTCTCTTCTTGAGACAGAAGGCCTTCTCATCGGTGTGAGCTTTGATGCAAAGTTCAAGCAGGAAGAATTGTCTTTCGAGAATGGCGATGTGCTTGTGCTTTATACTGATGGCATTACCGAGGCAAGGGGCACAAAAGGTGAGATTTTCGGCATCGAGAGGCTCATGGAGATTGTAAAGAAGCAGGCTCACCTGGAGCCTCAGGCGCTGGCAGACAGAATCTTTACGGCTGTTCAGAAATACACCCGCCGAAGGCTGAGCGATGACTTCTCTCTGCTGGTGGTCCGGCTCTGAACCTGTCATTTTTCTTGACAGGTTTTTATGGGAAAGAGGAATTGAAATTGTTTTGAAGAACATGTTCTTTGCGGAGACGGCCTTAGGAGGTAAGAATCTTTGGGCAACGTCTCGATTTTGTTTCATGAGAATGACAAGCTTTACACTATTCACGAAGTTTCAGCACTTACCGGTCTTCCTGTAAGAGAACTTCAATGCACGGTGAGGCGGCAGGATATCAAAGGCATCACCTACAGGACAAAGAACGAGATCTGCGAGGTAATAGTACCTCTCTCTGCAATGGCAGAAATTATCTGACGCCATCGTGCCAGGACGATGCTGATAATAAGCGTCATTATTTGATCGAGAGCATTCTATTCAGTGAGGCATAAGGTGTCTGATGAAGGCCGCAAATGAACAGATACATCTCAGCTTCATTTTTTCTGTTCTGATGATCTGTGTGGCAGTTGATGCCACTCTTCATCCCCTTCCACCTGCAGACCTCTGGATCTTCATGGCCATGGCGCGCTATATCCTCTCCACTTTAACCTTCCCCCAGGTGAACTTCTTCTCCTATACCGCACCAGACTATCCAATAATAGATCATGAATGGATCCCGGGTATTTTTTTCTATGGTCTGCACGCCGTTGGAGGGATGGTGCTTCTCTATCTCGTCAAGACAGTCATAATAAGCATCACATTTTATATTCTATACAGGCTTGCGATAAGAAGAGGAGTAATGCCGGTTCTTTCAAGTATTGCTGCGGTATTATGCATAATCCACGCCAAAGGGAGCCTGTACTTTGATGTCAGGCCTTATCTCTTTACCTATCTGTCTGTTGCTGTTTTCCTGTACATGCTGGATCAGTATTCCAGGAGCCGGGACAGAAGAATACTCATTGCCTTGCCGCCCCTGATCTGGCTATGGGTGAACAGCCACGGAGCCTTTGTTCTTTCTTTCGTGCTTCTTGCCATTTATATCGTCACCCTGTGTGTCAGGAACGCATCGCTGATCAGGAGCGGAGAAAAGGCTGATTGGAGAGAGACGAGGCAGATCTCTTCCGTCATGGTGATCTCTGCTGCTCTGGCTTTCCTTAACCCATATGGGACAAGGCTCCTCCTCTATCCATTCTCTTTCCTGAAGGAGAGCTTTTATAAGTCCCACCTCATAGAGTGGGCTCCTCCGGACCTCTTCGGTACAGATATTTCCTTCCTGATATTCTTCATCGTTACAACTCTGGCAGTTCTGATCTTTCATAGAAGACTCAATCTTTTTGACAAACTCTGTTATCTTTTCTTTGGATGTCTTGCCTTTTCCGCCGTTCGCCACATAACACTTTTCTGTATTGTAAATGTCCCTGTAGTGGCGCTGATGCTTCAATGCATATACGAAAAGCTGAGAGATATCAGGGCTTCCCGGATTACTGACAGTATTTCTACTGCTTTTTGCGTTTTATTGCGCAAGCAGTGGCTGAAAGAAGTTTTCTATTATGCAGTGCTCTCTGCTATTCTGATCTTCTATGGGATGAGATTCTCCTCTGTTGATATAGGCAGCCTTTCCATGGAAAATGCACTCTTCCCGAGGCACGGAGTCGAATTTCTTCAGCAGAACAGAATAAGGGGCCCTCTCTATAATCCCTATGAGTGGGGAGGCTATCTCATCTGGAAGCTCTTTCCACAGTATAAGGTTTTTATTGATGGAAGAGTCAACAATGCCTATCCTGAGAATATCTACATGGAGTCTCTCGCTGCTACTTCAGGCAGGCCTGGGTGGGAGGAGATCCTGAATCGTTATCAGATCAACCTTGTATTTATCAATAAATTTCTCATGGAGAGCCGAAAGGGTTACAGACTCGGTTATGAGATCAATAAGAGCCCTTCGTGGCAGCTTTTGTATCAGGACCGAGTGGAGCAGCTCTACATCAGGCGCTGCAGGGAGAACGAGGATATCATAAGGAGGGCCGAAAGTGGGAGGCTATATATCCCTGAAAGCGCCTGGCAGTTGGAGAAATCAGCACTGAAGGAGATTGAGCGGGGTAATCCTGCTGAAGCCATAGTGATACTCAGAAAGGCGTTAATCATGGATCCAACTTATACGACACTCTATGTGCAGCTTGGATTCTGCTGTTATATCACAGGTGATCTGAATGAAGGCAGGTCAATCCTGCAGACAGGTCTGAAGCGGGACCGGACTCTCTATCTAGCTCATGATCTGCTGGGCAGGATCTATCTGAAGGAGGGACATACTGCCAGGGCAGTTCAGGAATTCAGAGAAGCCCTGAGAATCAAGCCTGACTTCGTCAACAGCAGGAAGTCCCTCGAAGAGCTTCAGAATAGAGGCACAAAGGCACAATGAGCATTACTCTTCAGCAGATATGAGTCTGGACTTTGCAGTGTATAGTATTATTTCTGCTATCTCAGGTACTGTCATCAGATATGTTCCAAGATCTTCCTGCGAGAGGACGAAAGCTTCCACATCGATTGTTGCCACTACCCATGCCGTTCTCATGCCGCCGGTCATCAATGAAACCTCACCAAAAAAGTCTTTTCGCCACAATGTCCGGACAAGTTTGACATCATCATTTTCCTCTTCCACGAACACCTGGGCGCTGCCTTTGGAGATCATATAGAAAGTAGTAGCATATTCATCCTTTCTTATTATCATCTCTCCTTTTCTGTAGACCTTCTTTTCGAAATGCGAGGCCAGCTTTGCGAAGCGGATCTCAGTCAAATGAGCCAGAAAGCCGAGCTCATCAAAGAGCTCCTTCAGTTCCTTAATCTCCAGTTCTTCCATCTTTACCTCCTCAAGATTAAGTGGAATACCGCGGATGCTGCGGTGTGGTGCATTGTGATGAAAGGCTTTTCTGTCTGTCCGGTATGACCCTGAGGCATAAGAACAGAACAACAAGAGCAATCAGGGCTGCATAAGGCGGAATCGTTATTTCTTTTGTAAGGTAGTTGGCAATTACAACCTGAGTTCCGTTTACTATGAAGTGTATCAGCATGGCAGGATAGATCGACCTGGTTTTCACTACCACATATGCCATTACCGCACCCAGGAATGTTATGGGTATGAATGTGTAAAGGTTGACGTGGTTAATGCTGAAAAGGATGCCCACGACCAGGCAGAGAACGGGTCTTTTCAGTGTGTTCTCCAATCCTGACAGAACAATACCACGGTAAGCCAGTTCCTCGAAGACAGCAGGCGAGGCAGCCACTACAAGAAGTGCAATGATGAGCTCCCTGGCATTTGAAGCGACGACTATTGTCTCCATGAACCTTTTTACTTCATCAGGTGTCCTGAACACCTGTTCCTGAAAACCTGCATAAACCTGTGATATGATTATACATGCCCATGCAATCAGGGGAGCCAGGATAAGGGGCAGTGCCCCGGGATTTTCAAGTTTGAACACTTTCTTGATGCTATATTTAAAGCGTCTGATCATGAAGAAGGCCGGAAGCATCAGGCAGAGGATCAATGACAGCACCAGGCCCAACTGCTGATGCTTCATCTGAAGAGGTACGCCCACGAAGTAGAAGAGGGCAAGAACGGAGCAGAAGTAGACTACCGCCTCACCAGGGGAAGGAACGTTCTGTTCTTTCTTGACAAAGATGACATCACTGAGGCCACCAAAGGCTATATCCTCCTGCCGGAAAACCTTACTTACGAAAAGCATCATCAGAACTGCATAAACAGAATTGGCCAGAAAAGTTATGACATAGTTTGTCATGGTATATGTTCCGTTGAAGATGGTTTTGACCATAAGGGCGGTGTTGGCAACAGGAACGAGGTTCATCCAGATATCATATTTTACGGCAGGGAGGGAGGGCAGAGCGGCAGGAAGCATGCCTGCCAGCAGTACCGGAAGGACGTAGATATTAGCTTCTAACTGGTTCTTGGCGATTATCCCCATCAGCAGAAAGAGTGCACTTATAAGTACTACAAGTGGGATAGAGAGAATGAGCGACAATATTATCGAGCCCACCGAAAGCATGACAGGGCCTGTCTTCCCCTGGGCGCTTGCCACCATGAAAAATGTAAGGCCGATGCTTATAAAATTAGTGGTAGTTGTAAAAACAGTTGTGGTAAGTACGACAAGAAGCTTGGAGCTCAGTATCTCCAGCCTTGACAGCGGTGACAGCAGAAGGGTCTGTATGGTTTTTCTGTCTTTTTCTCCTGCTGTAAGGTCTATAGCCACCTGGATAGTGCCCAGCATGATAAACATGATCAGCATGAGAGGGAGCGTTTCGCCAAGCCGCTGCCCTACCATCTTCTTTTCTGAGGCAATATTCTTGAAGTTCAGTGCAACCGGCTCGAGAAATTCAGGTGAGAGCTTCTTTATATCGAGACGCCTGTAAGTGAGCTCTTTCTTATAGTCCTGAAGCACCTCCTGGACTCGAAGCTTTGCAAGTGCCGATTCTTCGTCAGTGAGGTCATAAAAAATCTGGATGCTCACTGATTTTCCATTGCTGGCGATATCTCTGATATCCTCCGGTACATTAATCAATACCTTGTTGACAGATGGAACAGAGTCCTGAGGCACCAGGTCTGAGAGAGCCACATCAAGGTCGCTGTCATCTTTGAGCATCTGCACAAGCTCAGTGCAATGAGCGGCACCTTTCACAACAATATGGGATTTCTGGCTTTCCAGCTTGGCTTTCTGAGATGCGCTGAGCTCAGAAAGAAAAAGAAGGCTCGTCGGGTAGACAATCAGAGGGAAGAAGACCAGGAGGATGATTAAACCCCAGTTTCTCAGGATCTCCCTCATTTCTTTTAGATATAAAAATTTGATTCGTGCCAGGTTCATTCTTCTGCGTCCTTTACGAGACTTAGAAAGCACTCGGTGAGCGATGAGGTTCCTGAGCGTTTGACCACATCCGGAATGGTACCTTCATCAAGGAGGTTTCCCTGATGGATCAGTATGATTCTGTCACAGAGGTTCTCCACTTCCTCCATGTTGTGTGCCGAATAGAGGATGGCCTTGCCTTCGTTCCGCGACTGCCGCACCATCCATCTGATATCCCTGCTGGTCAGCACATCCAATGCTGTCGTAGGCTCGTCCAGGATCAGCAGTAGTGGATCGTGTATCAGGGTACGGGCGACAGAAACTTTCTGCTTCTCTCCTGCAGAGAGGTTCCTGCACTGCCTTTTCAGGATCTTTTTCATGTTGAGAGAATCGTAAAGCTTTTCAGCTCTTGTGCTGATATCGTCATCAGAGAGTCCAAAGAACTTGCCGAAGAAATACACCATCTCTTCAGCAGTGAGGCGGTCATACAGGTTGGTGTCATTTGAGATGAAACCGATTCTGGAGCGGATCTCCTGAGGATGGGCAGTGGTTTCATAACCAAACACTTCAATCTTTCCTTTTGTAGGAGAAAGAAGTGCCGAGATCATGCGAAGCATGGTGGTTTTACCTGCTCCGTTCGGCCCCAGTATCCCCAATATCTCGCCGGGTGCACAGGAGAGTGAGATATCATTGATAACCGTGACCTCGCCGCGCTTCATATCGTAGAAGGTTTTGCTTACTTTTTCGACAATGACTGCCTGCTCCATACCATCTCTCCGGCCGCCTGCGCGGCTCATATTTGTCAGATTCCTCCCAGGGAGGCTGTACTGTAAAATCTAAGTTCGTAAGGGAGAGCTTAAATCCTTCTCGATAAAACGATTTGCGCACTCCCCCGGTTTCTGCATGAGTTTTCCGAGGGAAGACGAATAATGAAAATAGATCAATTCCATACCATTCTAAGGATTGCATCGTGCCGGCCAGTTTCTTTGCTGAGAAAAATAGAGAGCAGAAATACTCGACAGGCTCAACCTCTCTTCAGTACAGCAGATGCTGGCTGATGTCATCCAGAAAACCTGAACTGCCCAACTTCCTGATTTGCAGGATCTTCGACGTATACTAAGAAAGATTCTTAATGAAGTATGACTGTCAAGTCATGAGACTCTGAAAAAGGGGGGATTGGTGGTGAGTGATAATGGTGTGAAAATGCAGGATTGTTCTATCCCTGAAGTGATAAGCTCGGTTAATACAAGGATAAACGAGTATCTGGAATCATTAATTTCTCAATATGCAATGAAAGATACACATGAGATTGCCAAAACTGTTGCAGTATTAAAGGTTGTGAGAAAAAAGCTCTCTCTTCTTCTCGAAGATGCTCTGACCATTGAACTGGAAGACAAGATGAAGGGGGTTCAGGGCTCACTGTCTGTTGAACTGACGAAAACCAGGACGCGTGCTGAGAGGTTCAGGAAGCTGGTGGAAGTCAGTCTTTACCTGAATGCCTCGCTGGATCACGACGTTGTTCTCTCCAGGATCATGGAAACAGCAGGCAAGGTGATGGAAGCGCAGGCCAGCTCTCTTGTGCTGCTCGATGAGGACCCCAAGTATTTAAGTTTTAAAGTGGCTCTGGGAGAAAAGGGGAGTATAATCAAATCGCTCAGGATAAAAGCCGGAGAGGGAATTGCCGGAACTGTAGTCGCTACCGGCGAGGCCATATATGTCAATGATGTGGAAAAAGATGCACGTTTCGCCAGGCGGTTTGATCAGGCCACAGGCTTTGTAACGAAATCGATTCTCTGTGTGCCGATAAAGATCAAGGACAATGATGAAATTCGGACAATTGGCGCGCTGGAAGTTGTTAATCCCAAGAATGAGAAGGGATTTTATGATAATGAGGATGTTGAAATGCTCCAGGCTCTTGCAAGTCTTGCAGCAGTGTCTATTGAGAATGCCCAGGCTTATCAGAATGCCATTACAGATAGATTGACAAAGCTGTATAATTTCGGCTATTTTCAGGATCAGCTCTCAAGAGAGATATATCGTTCTGCCCGTTATGGTTCGGAGTTCTCGCTTGTGATGATAGACGTAGATCACTTCAAGGATTTTAATGACACACACGGGCATCTGGTGGGAAATGAAGCATTGAAGCATCTGGCTCATATTCTGATATCTGCAGTTCGTGAATCAGATATAATATCCCGCTATGGTGGAGAGGAGTTTGCAGTCATTCTGCCAGAGACTTACAAGGAAGAGGCATATCATTTCTCTGAGCGTTTCAGGAAAAAGATAGAGGCTACACCTCTCAATCTCCCTGATATAAAAAGGAAGATAGGAATTACCGTCAGTATTGGCATCGCATCATTTCCTGTTGATGGAAAAACGGCTGAGCAGGTCTTTATTTCTGCAGACAGTGCCCTCTATAACGCGAAGAAACTGGGCAGGAACCAGACGGTTTTATTCAATGTGGAGGAGGAAGAAAAAAAGGGGGGATGATGCCATACGGTTTCTATGTTTCCCTACAACACCATCCCCAATCACTTAGATGTGGAGGAAAGAATGAAAGAAGGTATGAGATGGGGAGAAAAAAATATGAACTGATAGAACATCAGATAAGGCCTGTCTGAGATTACTGCAGATTTTTCTCACAATGGACTCTGCGCCATTGGCGAGTTGTTTTAATGCCGTGCCTGCGGCATCATCGTGATGGACTGCAGCACGGCCGCATATGGCGGCTGCTGTCCCTGCGTTGCCCCTAGTCATCTGTGCCTCCTTATATTTATCTATATACCCAGGGCAATTATCTGTTCTGCAAGGTCTGGTGATACAGCGAGTTCACCTTGATAGTTTGAGTGTGAAGCCCTGCTCCAGTGCGTCTCACTCCAGATTTCCACTTTATTGAACACCCCCACGAGGACTACTTTTTTTTCGATCTCTGCATGCTCACGCCACGGCGGAGGTATTATTATTCTGCTGTGATTGTCCATTTCGCAGAGCTTTACGCCTGATCCGAAGAACCTTACCAGCGACCTTGCATAAGGATTCGCTATGGGAAGGGCTTCCATCTTTTTAACCAGTTTGCCCCATTCTTCAATCGGGTATAGCGATATGCAACGCTCGAGTCCCCGCACCATGAAGAGCCTGGCTCCCAGTCCCGCTCTGAGCTCTGCCGGTATTACCAACCTCCCTTTAGTATCAATTGAGTATTGATGTTCGCCTGTGAATAGTGTGCTTAGATCATCCATTTCTTCTCACAATTTCCCACCAATTCCCACTTTTATCCACAAATTCTCCACCTCTGTGGATAAATCCTCCTTCTTCGAAAAAATTTTTTATAGTGTTTTTTTTTCGCACTCCTGTAAAGGATCTGGAGGATCTCAATCGATCTCTCAAGAATTTTTCTTAAAAGAATGGTTTTTATTCGTGACATAGGACTGTCATAATGCAGATTTTATTGAAAAGGACAACTGGACATGCCGGATAACTATCTTGAGTCCCTCATGTCAAACTATCATAAGTATAAAGACCCTCAAAGGCCTCCGGCTCTCGAGGATGTTCAGAAGCTGCAGGTTGCGGTCAAACAGGTTGAAGGCAGGTTTGATGCTCTTTTACGGCTTGTCACATCTTTTGCACAAGCTCCTTCCCTGGAAGAAATGCTGAGAATACTGGTCGTTCACGGCCAGGTTCTGTTGCCTTTTGAAGCAATAGAGCTTATGAAGCTTGACGAATCCGGCGAGCGCCTCCTTCTGTATTCCATGTGCTATGAGGGACGCATAAAATGGGATATCGTCATGAATATCAAGGGCACGGAGATGGAGAGCATGGTAAATGAGCGAAGAGTCTCTCTCGTCGGAAACGTTCATGAAGAGCCTGATTTTCCAGTAAGCGACGTTGTTCATATATATAATATACTTTCAATCATGCAGGTTCCGATGTCATCCGGTGATGAGTTTCTCGGCTTCCTCTGCTATTATCACAGAAAGCCGGATGCATTCAGGCAGAACTATCTTGAGCTGGCAGGCTTCTTTTCCTCTCTTACAGGCATGACTCTTGAGAATATCCTTCTTCGTGAAAAGTGCCAGTTTTATCAGGCTCCTACAATGGAAAAAGGCGAGCCCGATTATGCCCTTTCACTCTACCTGAGAGAAGAGTTGAAGCCCCTTCAGGATAAAATCACGGAGCGCTGCCAGGGTTTCAGTGAAAAGTCGTCAGGGAAGATGACAACCAGGCAGCAGGACCTTGTGAAGGATATCAGGGAGTTTGCTGAAGCAGAGCAGCGTAAACTTGAGCATCTCAATGAATACCTTCTGCTCTCCGGTGGACAGGTATATCTGGATCGAAGGAAAGCCGACATCGGCCGCGCTATAAACGATTCTCTCGATAAACTGAAAAGCAGGATTGATGACAAGGGTCTCAGGATACTTCTGGAGGTGGATAAAAAATTCCCACAGGTTGTAGCAGATTACAAAAAACTTCAGAGGATTCTCATTGCTCTGATTGAAAATGCCATTGAAGCCAGCAAGGCCGGAAATCTGCTCAGAATTAACGTCACTCGTGAAGGGAGTGACGCGGTGGTTGGGATCTCAGATTTCGGCGAGCCGATAAACCCTAAAGACTTTGATAATATCCTCACTCCATTTGGCAGGATTGAGTTTACTTCTACTCCCAAGCGCGGGAAGCTCATATTGAACATTCCGGTGGTAAAGATGCTGGTGACCCTGTCAGGTGGGAAGATATGGATCGAATCAGATAAAGAAGAGACTACCTTTCTTTTCACACTTCCAGTCGTAAAATAGGGACAGACTCCAATATTAACAAAAATGTTAATATTGGAGTCTGTCCCTTACATATTGAGCCTCTCGTTATAAGCCCTGTGATATCGCTCTTTCAGTTCCTCCATTGTGAAGTGATGCTCTGTGGTGCCGTGCATCTCTACGACATATGTCGCTACGAGGCTTGCAAGTTTTCCTGTTGTTTCCAGATCCAGCTTTTTCATATAGCCCTTTATTATTCCGGATCGGTAGGCATCGCCTGCGCCAGTGGGATCTGCCACTTTATCGGTTTTCACTGCCGGAATCTCAATGACTCTGCTTCCTTTTTTTATTATGGAACCCTGGGCGCCCTTTGTGACTATGAGTGTTTCGGTCATGGCCAGTAATTCCTCTTCTGTCTTTCCTGTTCTGGCAATCACCATTTCCAGCTCATAATCGTTCATGATGGTAAAGCATGAGCCTTTGATCCCGTCCATGATTTCCTCCGGTGAGAGTCGGGGGATCTGATGGCCTGGATCGAAGATAAAGGGGATGGAGAGCTCCCTGCATTCTCTGCAGTATTTTACCATGGCAGGAGGATCGTTCGGTGATATTATTGTGATGGATACTTTCTGATCCTTGATGTCATGAAAGGAAAGTGTATGTGCCTTACCCATTGCACCTGAATAGAAGCCTGTAATCTGGTTGTTCTTAAGATCGGTAGTGATAAAACAGCTTGCCGTATAGAGATCCGGAATGACCTTTATCAATGATGGATCGATGCCGTTCTCTGTCATCCATCTCTGGTACTCATCGAAATCCGTACCTACGGTCCCCATTATTACCGGATTCTCTCCCAGAAGCGCCAGTGAATAGGCAATATTTGCTGCGCAGCCACCTCTCAGCTTTTGCATGGTATCGACGAGAAAGCTGATATTCAGCATGGAGATCTTTTCCGGCAGAATGTGATCGCAAAAATGACCGGGGAAGTGCATGATATGGTCGTATGCAAGTGAGCCTGTTATTATTATGGACAAAAAAACCGCCCCTTTCATGGCTGCAGTAGAATCTTCTTCCATTCTCCATCCGGAGCGCCATTTCCTTTTGAGCTTCAGACCTCGCTTTGTCGTGCCATGACAAACTGAGTTTTCTCTCATATGACAATCATGCAGGAGAAGTTTAACGGCCCAGGTAAAGGTGATGAATGCAATATTGTGGAATGTACGGGAAAGGCCTCATGAGTCGTATTCTCAATGATTAATGAGGCAGAATCACTCAGCTATGGATAATTTTGAAGTTGATTATACAAATGAAATTGAAGTAGACTCTCTCGATGAGCTGGTAAGAAATCTTGACTCGAAGTGGGAGATTGGCAAGAAGATTCTCTACTCAGGTATGCTGGAGCGAAAGCTTTACAGTTTTGGAGAAGAGGAGCTCTTCAGAAAAGCCAGAGAGCTTCGCGATACTGTTTCTGATCAGAATGCCGGACTTGAGATGTTTCTTCAGGCGACTGGCAGAGTATCCCCTCCTGAGATCAGGGTCACACCTGATCATTTTATCATAGAGACTTATGAGAACAGCCTCACAGTCAAGATTACCATTGAGAATGAAGGCAGAGGATATCTGATAGGAGAGATATTCTCACAGAGTGAATGGGCCCGCCCTTCAATCACGAGGTTTAGTGCCAATCGTCTCACTGTTGCAGTCGATCTGGATCTCACATGTATTCCGCGGGAAAAAACCGACAAGGCATTAATAACTGTAAAGTGCGGTTCAGCATCTATACCGGTGATCGTCTCGATATACAGAAGAGGCATACAGATGGCTCTCGCACTCTATGATGAAGGGAAATACAAGAAAGTCATACAGGTGTGCGAGGCAATTCTGAAGGAGTTCCCCTTTCAGTCTGATGCCATATTTCTGCAGGCTTTGAGCAATTTCAGAGAAGGAAGCACAAATGAGGCCTTTGATTCACTCTTTCTTATTAAATCTCTTCCAGACAATCTGCCTTTGCTGATGATAAAGGATCTCTTTGCAGAACTGACTGATGATGAAGTCTTCTATCCCTACCTTAACAGGGTCATTGCTTTTTATGAGCAGCTCCTTCCCAGCCTTGCCTATGATTATAGAACAATGGTTGAATATATGCTGGCGACAAGCTATCTTAAAAAGGCAGTTATTCTATGGGATAAGATATATCGAAGAAAAGATGTGACACCAGTCCTCTCTTCATCGCTGGCAAGTCAGCTGGAGCTATCGACAATCTTTCGCCGTTTACTCTTTCCGCTTTTGTCCATTCCGCTTTCTCCTGTTCTTAGGCTTTTCAGCATCAGGCTGACTGAGGAGATGTTTATCCGGCGGATCGGTGGACCAGTCTATCTGATAGGAACACTGGTCACGAAGTCCAGGATGCTTCAACCTGATAATATCGATCTGGCCAAATTTATTAAAAAGCAGCGTGAGGAAGAGAGAGAGCTTATAAGAAGGAGCGCTCATACGCTCATTCTGGAGCTTGTGATGGCGGTGCTTTTTATCTCTCTTATCGTGGGGTATCGTTTTCAGCGATCCACTGATTTCTATGAACAGGGACGAAGAGCTCTTCGCGAGGGGAGGTATACTGAGGCAGTCCATTGCTTTGAAAAATCCATGGAGGTCGGGTTCAAATATGCAGAGTGTATCCTCTCTCTGGCAGAAACGCATCAGCGGTGGGCACTCGATTTCCTGAAAAAGCGGGATTACTTTAGCGCGGTGGAGCATTATAACCTGTCTCTGAAGTATAACCCCATCAATCCGAAGGTATTCAGGGAAAAGCTGGATGCTATTATGGAATGGGGTGTATTTCAACTGGGCAGGTGCTATTATAAGGATGCATACAATAAATTCGATCTTCTTCTTTCGCTTGACAGGGAAAATATTAAAGCCTCCCGTCTGAAGGAGAAGACTCTTTATCTCTGGGTTCACAGTCTCATTGAGAGTGGGAAATATTTGGATGCTCTGGATGTACTGAGCATCATAGAAAGAAACTACAGGGATAAGAAAAAGGCAGAAGCAATAAAGGTGGCAATCCTTTCTGCGTGGGGGCGCGATCTTCTGGGGCAGTCCAGAATCGATGAAGCGCTGGAAAAATTGGAGGAGGCAAACCGAATCTATCCGTCTGATGGCGATGTGCTTCATCTTTTACGGTTATACAGAGGTTATCGTGGCATGCGCCTTGTCCAGGGCAGAGGCGTGTGGAAGATTGATGATTACAATCCTAAAAAGCGCTACTATGTGGAAATATCCTCTTTCTATATGGACAGGAACGAGGTTACCAATCAGCAGTTTGAGCGATTTGTAAAGGAGACAGGATATCGCACTGAAGCTGAGCGCAGAAATCAGGAAAGAACGGCAGAAGGAGGGAAGGCTGCTCCTCTGTTGACATGGCTCTCATATAACAAACCCGGAAGGGAACATTATCCGGTGTTGTGTGTAACGCCTGAAGATGCATTGTCATATTCACGATGGATCAGGAAAATTCTACCTTCAAAACAGCAGAGAGAATGCGCAGCTACATATTCTCCACAGAATAATTATCCATGGGGCAATGTATTTGATAGCGGAAAATGCAACAGCAGTCTTATGGACAATATTTCATTGAAAAAATTGATGATGCCTATATCGGGAGTCAGGGGAACATTGCCGATAGGCTCATTTCCTTCAGGGGAAAGCCCTTTCGGGATCTCAGATATGAGTGGAAATGCTGCAGAATGGACTTATGGAGAAGGTGAACTGGAAGGCAATACTGTTCGGAGGTGGTATCTTGCCGGCGGCTCATGGGCTTCCCGAAAGCCCGAGGAGCTCAGAAGCGGTGCTTACCAGAGGATGGGAGGGAGCAACAGGGCTCTTGTGAAAGAAGGTATTGTGGAGGCACAGGTCGCAGGTTTCAGATGTATCAAGGCAGCACCATAGGATTATATGCTTCTGCAATATACTTAGACTGAAGGGAATAGGCGACTTCTTCAAGAAAAATGAAATTCTATGTGCTTTAATAAAGAAAGGACCGGGTAATTATGTCGCAAGATATGATCACTATCAAACTCCAGGAGAAAGAATTCCAGGTCCCAAAGGGAAGATCGATTATGCATTGCATTGAAGACAGTGGCATTAAAACGACTTACCCTGTATATGGGGCAAAGGTGAACAATGAGATCGTGGGGCTCGGAGAGGCGCTGGAGGAAGATGCAGTGATCGTGCTCATTGATGGCACCAGCGAAGATGGCCGTAAGATCTACAGAAGAAGTCTCTGTCTTGTCATGATCAGAGCCTTCAATGAGCTCTTTCCGGAAGGAAAGGTAATGGTCTATCATTCATTGAGCGGCGGTTATTACTGCAGGCCGGTTCTATGGCGGCTTTTCACAAAGAAGGATATGAAGTCGCTGCGGGCCAGGATGGAAGAGATTATCTCCCGGGACGAGCCTCTTCTCCGACAGATCCTGACAAGAGAAGAAGCGCTAAAGCTATTTGAGGAGAACGGTCAGCACGACAAGGTGAAATTGCTGCAGTATGATAAATCGCCGGTTCTCGAGGTATATCGCTCCGGCAATCTTACAGAAAGTCTCTTCGGCAGGATGGTTCCCAGCACAGGAAGTCTGAAAGTCTTTGAGCTTCTTTACTACCCACCGGGCTTCATACTGAGATTTCCCAGATCAAACAACCCTCTTCAGCTTTCCGCCTATTCAGAGCAGCACAAGCTCTTCAGGGTATACTATGAATACAATGACTGGGTAACGCTGATGGGAGTCAGAGATGTCTGCTCTCTCAATGAAGTCATCTCTTCAGGGGAAACAAATGATCTGATCCGTGTGGCAGAGGCTCTTCATGAAAAAAAGATAGCGGCAATTGCTGATCTTGTGGCAAAGAACAAAGAGCAGCTCAGGCTGATACTTATTGCAGGGCCGTCTTCATCTGGAAAGACCACCTTTGCCCAGAGGCTGGCGGTGCAGCTTCGCGTGAATGGGATCAAGCCAGTAGCCATATCGCTTGATAATTACTTTCTCAACCGGGAGCAGACGCCTCGTGATGAAAAGGGAGACTATAACTTTGAGATTCTGGAAGCCCTCGATCTGGAGCTTTTCAATGAAAATCTGCACAAGCTTCTTGCCGGTGAAGAAGTGACTATTCCCCGCTTTGATTTTGCCATCGGACAGAGAATTGAGGGAGGCAACAGTCTGAAGATCCGCCGTGATCAGCCCGTTATTGTAGAAGGTATACACTGTCTCAATGAGAAGCTTACCGAATATATTGCTCGCGAGTTCAAGTTCAAGATCTATGTGAGCGCTCTCACGCAGTTGAACCTGGACGATCACAACAGGATAAATACAACAGATACAAGGGTTTTGAGAAGAATTGTCAGAGATCGTCAGTTCAGAGGACGTGATGCTCTTGGAACCCTCAGAAGATGGGATTCTGTCAGACGCGGAGAGCGCGAGCATATCTTCCCGTTCCAGGAGAATGCTGATGTTATGTTCAACTCGGCTCTTGTTTATGAATTATCAGTGCTGAAGAACTTTGTAGAAGAGCCTCTGCTTGCAATTGACAGGAATGAGCCTGAGTATTCAGAGGCGCAGAGGCTGCTTCTAACACTGCAGTTTTTCTCGAAGATCGGGACCGATGAGATTCCACCCAATTCCATCCTGAGGGAGTTTATCGGAGCCACCTGCTTTATCCGTGCCGATGTGCCTTAGTATCACCGAATTTTTCACAGATGGATCACTTCCTGCTGAATGTTGCAATTGCTCATGCGTCAGTTATACAAACGCGCATTATAAGTTGCACTATCAAAACTTCTGGAATCATCTATCAACGCTCATTTGGCAATTTAGAATGCTGCAGTTTGTCATGCCGGTGAGTATAACACACGCCTGTGTTTTACCGGTCTTCAAGGCAGTTGAGCACTGGATTCCCATGATAAGGCAGGCTGGAATGTTAACATTTGTTACGATATCGCAACAAATAACACAATGCAGTTTTTTGTTTTATCTGCAGTATTATATTTTGGTTTTACTGCTCTACTGGCGCAGTTATCAACTATCATCTGGCTGGCGCCGGGGGAAGCTCTTATCCACGGTCATTTGCAATACTGTAATTGTCTTTTCGCAGAAACAATTTGTTAAATCTTTTTAAAACTTTTGTTGCCAATTTGTTAAAACTGTTAATTTATTGGTTTTTTTGTAAACCAGCCAGATCTGCAAAATATTTACATAATTGAGAAAAATTTTTATAATATAGGTAAATAATATTTTTTACGGAGGGATCGATATGGATTCATTATACTTCCGACAACAGATGATGATGCAGATGATGCCTCAGATGGCCATGGCTTTCTCTGGAACTGCTCCGGCAATGATGCAGACGGCTCAGGGGCTTCAGCCGGGACAGCTCACAATGGCGCTGGCAATCAACTCCAGTCTCGGGATGGGCTGGGCTGCGTATTCAGGCGGCGTTTCCGGAATGGCTTATCAGGCAGGCAGTCAGGGGATGTTCGGATCAATGGCCATGGCTTTCAGCATGAGCACGCCAGGTCCTTTCTCAATGGGTGCTATTGCAATTGCAGGTACCGGCAGAATGGGTATGAGCGGTAACACCATAGAAGTTGCCGGCACCGGCATGGGCCAGGATCAGAAGTATAAGATGCTCCCCGGCGAAATGCTTGCGGTCTACTCCACTTTGAAGGAGAAAAACAATCAGAAGCCGGAAGATCTGCAGAAGACACTTCTTGAAAAATACGGAATCGACACTGAGATCAAGAAGAATGAAAAAGGCGTTCAGACACTGGTTAACAAGGCCACAGGCAATGTAATAATGGCAGACGGAAACGGCAACAACGTAATGGAAACAGGTGATCTGAAGTTCAAGGAGGCCTTTGAAAAGATTGGCCTGGATATCAAGGATTTCGATGGAAAAGATGGGCAGGCAAAACTGGACTCCGTTGTGAAGAGCATGAACTATGGGAACGGCATGGGCATGTCAATGGCTTTTGGTATGGGCATGAACTTCAATCCATTCGGCAACAACATCTACGGCATGATGGGGAACTCCTACGGTAATCAATATGGGTACGGAAGCCAATATGGATATGGCGATATGATGCCGGTGCAGCCAGGCATGTTGCGTCCGGGCGGCATGATAAACAATCAGAGACAGATGCAGCAGATGATGATGCTGCTGATGATGGCGCTGCAGTACTCTACCATGATGCAGCAATACGGCGGCATGGCACGTTACTGAATATAACTGTTCAACAGACTTTTAAGAGAGGGAGAAATCCCTCTCTTTTTTAGGTGGGCGCAGTATGTGTGCTGAGGCGCGGCATTGAAAGAAAACACTGCCGCCGGATCAGCGGAAAGGCGGCCTGCATGGAGCAGCTTCACACGGAACGGTCTGATTTGAAAAAAGCCAAAGGAGGAGTCTTTATAGCTGCGAAAGTATACCAATGTCTGCCTATAAAGTGGTAATCCTGCGAAACAGGGAAATGCCCTGAAGCCGATGCACTTATGCTCCATGTGATTTCCAATCTTTGAAGGCATCAGCGCAGATTTTAAATTTTTGTTAATATTGGAGTCTGTCCCTAATATTTGACGTGGCGCAGCAGTTTTCGGTCTTTATCATACCAGCGCTCTTCCAGCAGATTGCCAATCTCATCCCTGAGGAACTCCTGCCACGATTCCATGTTGCCTTCCTCGTCATAGATTGAAACAGCCATCACATCGTCATTTTCATCGTATGCATAGAGGAAGGTGCTGGCATTTACACCGTTATAGTTGATCCAGCTGCGCTCGATAAGGTTTCCACGCTCGTCATAGGAGAACTGGTTATAACCCTGCAGCACATTGCTGCTGTCGAAACGGCGCTCTTCTATCATCTCTCCGCTCTCATCATATTTATACTCCAGCCTCTTGATCATCTTACCTGCAGTGTCATTCCACGTTTCTGAGATCAGGTGTGGAGGCTCACCCTCATCATATTTTGAGCTGATCGTGTAGAAGATCTGACCTTCCTTGGTGTATTCGGCTCTCTGAATCATAAGGCCGGACACTGAATCGTACAGATAGCGGTGAATGTTGTCTATGTTCTCATATCGGTCAAACCATATAGATTCGACTACTTTCAGCTCGCCGGGATTATAAAAATAGACCCGCTTCACAGGTTTTGAAAAGTCATTCTCATACTTTTCCAGCTTGATGACTCTGTCGAGGTCATCGTAGAAATGATCCTGGTGAACGAAAGGGATCTGTCCAGGCGGGATTTCCTTTATGCCAACCACATTCCCGTAGTTATCCAGCTTTCCAGTCTTGAAGTGGCGTACAGTCTTCGTGAGTTGAATCACATCTGCAAGCAGATCATCTATGCTGTGATATTTCTCTTTTATTCTGATGAAACTGTCCATGCAATTCCGGCATATAGCCGGTTCCCTCCCTTCACAGGTTTAACTACCATATTTCAGGCGCTGCATCGTGCATTTCTCTTAATCTGTAGTTTTTCACGTATTCAATACCGTGTTTTGCTATGTAGAGGTGAAGATTTTCTCTGTATCTCAGATAGTACCACAGTGAAAAGTTGTAGTGAGCCGAGCATCTTTCTGTGCACTCCTTCATTACCGCATCTATCTCAGTATCGCTCATTCCGGAGGTGCTTCTGTAGCTGTAGTTTGTTGAGAGCTCTTCACTGTCTTCTCTGATATCGCAGATTCCGTATTTCTCTGCATCACCGTAAAGAAGGCTGTGCTTTCCCAGTGTAAAGACAGAACGGCCATACGAGTGTATTATGTCTTTATTGTCGCAGATGGCTTTTATTGTCTCACAGGCCTCCTCGTGCGTCTCTGTTGGAAAGCCGAAGAAGATGTAGGCAAAGTTCCAGATTCCCGCATCACTGGCATCCCTTAACACTCTATACCGCTTGTTGACATCGATTCCCTTGTTGATCAGCTTCATGATACGCTCGCATCCGGATTCAAAGCCCCAGAGGATGAGGGTATTTCCTGAGCGGCTGAAAAGCTCCAGCATCTCACGGTTGAACGCCTCTTCTGTTCTCCCGTTGCTGAACCATCTGATACCGAGCTTTTCGTCCAGGAAGCGCTGCGCCATTTCTTTCATATAGTCAGGACGGATTGACTCATCGATGAACTCCAAGTGTCTTATGCCATATTTCGATTTAAGGTATTTCATCTCCTCGAGCAGTCTGTCCAGGGACTTTATATCCATCGTTACGCCGAAGTCAGAGTCGCAGAATGTACATTTTCCCCAGTAGCAGCCCTTGCTGGATTGAATGCACGCCACTATATCCGGGGTAAAGTATTTCTTCACAGGGAACCCTTCAAAGTCCTGAAAGCCCAGATTGTCCAGCTTTTCTGGTTCCCCGGCATAAGAGAAGTTCACTTTGTCATTTGCTCTGTTGTAGTAGACAAGGTTGGGTACCCTGGAGAGATCTTTTCCTGCTGCCCATTCCCGAGCCAGAATCACTGTCTGTTTTTCTCCTTCTCCCAATGCTACAGCATCGCAAAAGCTTCTGAAAAACTCAGGACGCTTAAGTAAAGTATCCTTCACCCTGGTGAAAAAGTTCCCACCAATGCTTACCAGGCACTCTCCTGGAAGAGATCGGCGGAGCATCATTGCCAGTGTAAGGCCCGGCAGCACCTGAGAAAAGGAGTTGATGGATATGGCGACGATCGAAGGTTTCAGCTTTTCAAGTTCTTTTGCTTTTACCGAGAAGAAGTCATAGAACATGTTCAGCTCCGGAGTCTGGGCGTGCACCATCAGACTGTGTGTGGCCAGAAGGCAGTGAGGCTGGTGGAAGCTGTTGAAGGTAAGACGGGTAGGATAGTATGGAAGGGAGATGATTTCCAGAGCCCTGTCTATTGTTGCCAATGCCTCTGCGAGCAAAAGAGGGTTGTAGAATCGACGAGGATCCCTGAGAGTCTCTCTGGCATCCAGGATGATATCGCTCAGTTTTTTTATCTCAGATATTTCTTTCTTGATGAACTCTTCCAGGCGGTCGAACTTGAGCGTGTCGATCTTCCGTTCCACCGATGTATCTCCAATCAGCCTGGACAATGTACAAGTGGGAATGAGATAGTTGTAGTTAAGATGTATCTTCTGCTCTGTCAGGCTGAGATATTCGGGAGTGAGTGCTTCATCGTAGAATTCGACATTGAGGTCTTTTATAACTACGCTTAGACCAGCTTTTCTCATATGCCCGGCTATGCTTGATATGGCATAGTGAGGATTCTGGGGTGTCCACTGAGGAGGAAAGATGATGGCGGTGGTAAAATCTCCTCCTGAAGGCTTTTCTTTAATCTCTTTGTCATCTGCCATCGGGATTATTCTCCCTGTTTTGTTTCTTCTGTCACCTGGGGAGCCTGCTTTTTTCTCTTCATCTCTTCTTCAATCTTTCTGCATTCCATGACAAAGTTTCCCATTTCCTGCATAATCGGCATGATTCCATTGAAACGGATCTCTTCTATCTCTGCAATAATCTGGTCCTGACGTTCTGAGTTTCTGCGGACTGTCTCACTGTCACCGTGAAGATTGAGAGAGAGCAACTCTTCCTGAAGTCTTTTCTCCCGCCCGATCAGTTGTTGAAACTCCTGGATCTTCTGAACGACTTCCTCTCTTGAGTACATCTTCATGACAATCACTCTCTTTACAGTCAAACTCTCTATACAGTTCTTTTTGCTGAGTTTTTTTCCCTTTTTGATAATATATTGAAAATTTCATCACTCAAGTGCCGGAAATCATAAAACAGTTCGCTTCGCTCACAATTGAAATAACAGAATGTTGGAATATTAACTGCTCACCCCTCCGGGAAAGGCAGGAGGACGGATAACAGGTTAAGGACGGACTGCCCCCTCGGCTTACGTGGTAAAAAGAATATGGGGCACAAAAATATGGGGCGCAAGAACATCAACTAGGATTTAGAACTAGGAATGTGGCAGGATGCTGCTCTCCTTTGAAAACTGTTCAAAGTCAGGCGAATTGCACATCAAAATCGAGCTTTTGTGCGTTCCAACTGCTGTTTTTTTGCACGTTCCCGTTGAACGATTTCAATTCCCTTCAGCCTGATCATATATTTATTGATACGGCCGAGTTTTTTTATATATCCTTTGGACTCAAAATACAAAAGATATCCCATTATGCTGACTTTGCAGAAGCCAAGTTCTCTGGTGATTTCTTTCTCAATAGCTGATATCACTGAATCATTTGAACGCAACAATGAAAGCTCGTAAACCTTATTCAGAATTCTAATTCCGATACTGTCGTTCTCCATCATGTCTCTTCTCAGCTCCTTTTGCGCACAATAAGCTCTGGAATTGCACACTGTAAATTACATCAAATGAAACACCGGGAAGCACCAATTCAATTAATATCAATTCCCTTTAATTGGTTCAGTGCTTTGCGTTATTGCTTGCCTTATTGAGTCTGAAGCAGTTAGTAGTGTAACAGTAGCGGCTTAAAATATTACTTTGATCTGAATACAATGGAAGTGCAAATTTTACTCAATTATAACATTAAGTGAGGAAAAAATCAATACCAAGTGAAAAGATTTTAAGGTCTGTTCAAATTATTCCCAGAAAATGTTAAAATAGAAAATACATGTTGAACAGTTTCCACGAGTTATACTTCGATGCAAGTCGAATCAGCTCGGAATATGTCTTTAATCAAAACTATTCAACTGTTCTGGATCCGGAGATGCTTACAACTTCCGCACTGGGGGAAAATCCCGGCAGTGTGATTGTTTCAATGAGAATCTGCAGTTTCCGGTCTTAATATCCCGAAAGTTTTTTGCGACGGGGATTCTCTTTATTTTAAAGGTCAGGTGGCAGCAGTCGGAAACTGATTACCTTTTTCACCATCATCCCCACTGACGGGAGCAGGCATACGCGGCTGTAACAACATTTATATCGAGGTTCTGAGATATTGGTGTTCCGAACATTTTGTTAATAATTTAGCAACAAAAAATTTCCATTTTATTAACATATCCATGTTATAATAACGGTGGAAAGGCCTGAAATTATCGTTCAGGCTCCGATGTGTCTATGCCCTATAATAGAGCAGATATAATAGAGGAGGAGATTCGATGAGCGAAATTCGCGAAACCTCAGCAAACACTTTCGTATCAACAGCAGGACAGGTAGATAAGCTGAAAGCGCCTTCTGTAGTTCAGGAGAGTCAGCGACTGGGCATGTACGTTGACAATGTGCTTGGAGCTGATGGAAATGCGAAAAGCCTGAGCGCTGCCATGGATGCTGTCATGACCGGCTGTCTTAACGGCTACCTGGGTCTGGGAGAAACAGCATTGCAGAATATGGAAAATCCACTTGCAAGCCGGGAAATTCTGAATATGGGATCCAGTTCCCCGGCCGCTCTCCCTGTCCCATCAGTGCAGGCTCCTCAGGTATCACAGGAGGTGAAGAATTTTGAAACTCTTGCTGTACTTGATTCCAGGGAGGTAAGTGAAGTGACACTTGGTCTCGTGCCTGGAGTAGGCGTCAACCTGGCGTCAACTGAGAAGAACTCCCCTGTGGCACTCAGTGAAGTGCTTGATAAGGGCTCTGCTGAACAGGCCGGCATGAACGATCGCCAGCGCCAGGCCCTTGCAGGCTTTGAGACACTTGCAAAATGGGAATCGGATTCTTCAGATAAGATGGCAGCTCTAGAGAATTCCCGGCCTTCAAACGTTGCATTAAGCAATGAAATAAAGCTTCCTCTTGCGGCAAATATCAAGGAAGATCAGGCTTTTGATGTGCGGCCTATGCTTTCACAGCCTGTAGTGGAAGGCAAAAGGACAGAGTATGGCGCAAATTGGAAAGAGTTACATGAAACACTGGCCAGTCAGGATGTTGACAGACAGGCCGGGCTGCTTGGTGTTTCCGATTGGATTGGACAGCCGCAGGACAATCAGGCTGTAGGAATGAATACTGTGAAACAGCCATCACCGATGGGTCTTTTGAATACCCCTTCTCCTGTGCAGAAGCTTAGCGGTCAGAGATCGATAGTTACAACTGATCTGTTTGGCTTCCTCGATCTCTCGTCGTACACTCAGGCCATGAGTGCTGGAATCAACCCGACAAGTACTGTGGCGCTTCTCCGTCCTGCAAGGTATGTATCCAACTATGTCAATGGATACTACACCTAATCTGTATAAATGACTGCGTCAATGACTCCAGCGGGACGCTCTTTGCAGAAATTCCGCCAAAATGACGGTATGGCAAGGGCGTCTCTAATATTTTTCTTCTCGGATAAGAAACCTGTCATTTTGCGTAATTCAACACTGTAGAAACTTTTACCGAGATTGCCAACAAAAAGTATGGCTTGCAATCGTGGAGACTTGAAAGGATTCCTCGGTGTCAGGAATACGGTCGTTTTTTGGACTCCAGGAATTTACTATCTAGACATTGCCGCTAAGCCATTATAAAGACTTCACTTCAGCCAGGGCAGAAGAAGGGCTCACAGATCGCCGAGGAGATTCTGTAGTTATTTATGGACAGAAGCGGGTTGTGAAAAAACCACAGACAAGCGTTCTGACAATCGAAATCGACAGGGCCAGAAATCTTGCCCGTCAAACCGGCACCTTCGATGGAAAGGAACTCGTCATGCTTAAACAATGGGGAAAGGCTGCGATGAAGCGAGGTGACGGGGCATGGGAAATTCCCACAGGGCCTTTCGAAACAATTGCCAAAGACATGGGGAATCTGTCCGTCTGCGAGATTAAAACCCCAGAAACAAAGGAGACCGCCCCTGCCTGGAGACTGACTGATACGGAACTGCTGGATGGCGTAGAGGCTTTTGTGATAGAAACTGAAGGGAACACAGCAGTTTCCCTCGCGCAGACACGTATGAAAAGTGGAATCGCCCAGACCTTCTCGGGCGACCCTGCTCAACGGCCAACAGTCAAAGTCCTGGAGTATTCTTCAAAGCACTGGATAAGCAAAGCTGACTATCGTCGTCTGAAGACGCTCCAGATTTCGAAGTACCAGTTGACGATAGTTGCCCCCGATGGGAAGCAGTTGATTGAGCAGTCCAATACCACAACAAGCCAGTACAGTTACGACAATATAGTGATAGAAATTCCTGAAGGAGTTGAGCACCTCTGGCATTAGGGCCCCTCGGGAACATAGCTGAGTTTTGACGCAATATGATTTAAAAATATTCAAAACACAGTAAATAAAACCGGTTTCCCATTAATGCTAAATAGCCATGCTGATGGAATTTTACATCTTAAATTCTCTTTTCTGGGTATTTTTACACAAAACCGCGAAAAGTACAGTTCAGCCTCTAAACGCTTTAACAGGTGCATATTGAAGGTGAAGTGGAAACGCTGGAGTATATATTCCAGTGAGCCTTTATTTCAAAGGGGGTGTTGATCATGAAAGCAGTGCTGTCGCCTCCCTTTGCACGTCTCATCAATCTCGGAAGAGATGCCGTGCTGGGAAAGGATAACCGCGAGGATATTCTCAGGGCAATAGACGATGCAGAGCGGTTCATGTCAGATTATCAGGTATTTTTCCAACTCCTGTCCTCTTCGCTGTATATTGAAAAAGAGACAGAAACAGTTCTTCAGGCTATCGAAAAGAGCTTCAGGGATCTTGAGAAGCACGTCGGTGATCTGCGTGCTGTCTTTGAAAAGGACAGGCTGTGGGATCTCAATCCGGTTCTTCATCATATCGAGGATAGTGCCAATCGCCTAGTATCGGCGATTCAGGAGATGAAGGAGATGGAAGGCAGGGAGGAAACCTTTTCACCTTTCCCGGTCATCAATTCCTGCATAAGAACAGCTCTCAATGTGGCAAACAGGAAAGAGTCTGTTGAATCGCTTGCAGGCTGGCTCCCAGCTCTGGCAGAGCTCGTTGATCGCCTAGATTATACTGTGAAGCGTTTCGCAGAGCTTCATAAGGATGAAGAGGATCTCTGTAAAGCTGCAGAGAAGCTGGTGGTGGACCTCCAGCAGGGTGTAGGGGCGCTTTCTGCCTATGTAAAGGAGAAGAAGCCTGTACAGATTGCTGATGGCCTCAGGCTTCTAAAATATCCATCAAAGAATATGTCAGTGATTCTGAAAGAGATGGACCTGATAGCAAGGGGTGGAGCATCCTTTTCGCGCCTCCCTGCGCTGGAGGAGTTTTCAAAAGCATATCAGGGCTGGAAGGATGGAAAGGTCTCATGGGAGGCGCTGCAGGGAGCTCTGGATTCGCTTTCCTTTCTTGCATCGTTCTATGATGATATTCACTCTTCAATAAAAGGATTCCCGCTCTTCTTCGCAGTTGAGAATGCCTGGACAGCGGCGCAGATCAACAGAATCCAGTTCAGAACCTTTTATATTGCCTTTGCAGGGAAGTTTGAATCGAAAGCCCGGGATCTCGATCTCAAGGAGCTGAAGAGTTATTTTGAGTGTTACTCAGGGATCATATCGCAGCTTGTTCAATCGATGGAAAAAGAAATACTGAAAGTGGCAAAATCTCCTCACATGGAAGAGCTAAAAGAGCTCGTCGGAAGAGCGGTGAACGGTACTGTCGTAATGGAATACTTCGCCAGGAAAGTGGAGGCTTTTGCCCAGTCACACAATGAGATCAAAGAAGAGTTCAGGCGCGGCAGGTCAGTTCCGGGAGCACCGAAAGAGGTCAGGGAAGTTTATGAGATACTGGTAGAACAGGGAAAAGGGCTCGATGAAATGCTCCTCTTCTTTGAAGACAATGACAGGCAGCATCTCTTCGAAGGTCTTGCCAGGCTGGAAAAACCGCTGCCCAGACTGCTGGAGATCCAGGCGGCGGCTCAGGAGACTATTCAGGAGAAGGTATTGAAGGAGCGGGGCCAGAAGCCGATCTGTATCAAATGTTCGCTGGAGAACAATGTGGGAGCAAAGATCTGCAGAAAATGCGGCGCCCTACTGCCCCTTATCGTGAAGGAGAGCTCCGGAGCCGATGCCGGAGACTATGATGAGCCATCGCCGATCAATATCGCCAGGATAGAAGAGGCAGTATCGCGTTTTGAGAAGGGAAGTCTAAAAGTCGACGGGCTTAAAAGTGAGATTAAAAGTTATATCAATAAGCTGGAAGGCGTCAGAAGCGACTTTGAAGGTAGAGCAAAAGCAGCCCTTCAGGCATCGAAGAACGATGATATAAGAGAATCGGCGACACAGTTTCCGGAGAGTATTGCGGCGATGCGGGAAGCTCTTGAGACGATGCTCATGTTCGAGTCAAACCCGGACTTTCTCTTTCGGGGTCTTCAGGCTTTCTCTGCAGCAGCCGGCGATATCGTAGACATAAGGAGAACATTGAAGGGAGGCCTTTAGCTCCATATCATGTTCACAGACTGTTAACATAAAATACATATTATTGTAACTTTCCGGACATATTTTGTTAATGACTATCGGTCATAATAAAAGTAAGGAATTTTCCGGGAGGGATAATCAGAACTGAGGTAAAGAGCCCCTGGGTGCAGCCGCCTCAGTTCTTTATTTTGCCCGAAAGCCGGAAACGGGAAAATGATTATTATCAGGGAGGCAATACAACCTGACACCTTGTGTAACGATGCATAGAATGAGGCCGAAAAGGCCCTTATGAGCATATAAGCTCACATGCAAAGGAGGAGACTATTATGGCTACAGGCGTTCAGAGTGGGTTCAGGGCAAATACCGGCTCGCAGTCAGGCGCCGCAGGGAATGGTGCATCTTCTAAAATCCCCTTTCAGAAGGGCCTGGAGAAGTTTCTAGCAGGTTTCACCTCAAAGCAGAAGATTACAGCTATGATAGCATTCTGTGTAATGATCGCCGCTATTATTTCGCTCACTGTCTATCAGAAGAGTACTGCCTTTGTTCCGCTTTATCCGGAGAAACTTTCCTCTGTTGATGCCGGGAAGATATCCTTCGAACTTGATCGCATGGCTATCGATTACACCCTTGTGGAAGGTGGAGCTGTTGTTATGGTGCCGCCTTCCTGCAGAACCCGTGTGAGAAATCATATGGCGCAGCTTCACCTTCCCCAGAGGCTTCTGAAAAAAGCTGAAAGTGGAAGCAGTATGTTCAGAACAACAAAGGAGATAGAATACAGCAGGCAGATGGCTCTTCAGGCCGAGCTTTCAGAGTCGATCCGATCGCTCGAGGGTATTGCCGATGCCTATGTCACGATAGCGCGTACTGAGCGGGACTATTTCGAACCGGATGATGCAGTGACCACAGCTTCGGTGATAGTATCGATGGTTCCCGGCTCCCGTCTCGTGCCGGCGCAAGTCAAGGGGATCACAAAACTGGTGGCTGCTTCAGTGCCTGAGCTGGAGGAAAAGAATGTCACGGTGGTAGATCAGAGCGGTATTGTCATCAATTCCCCGGATGATGATACAGCGAGCCCCATGGAGCTGACAGGGAATGAGCAGGAGAAGAAGATCAGCTATGAGCAGTACATGCAGAGAAAGGTCCAGAGTATCCTGGATAAGGCCTTTGGCCCCGACAAGGCTATCGTGGTCATAGACACAACAATCGATTCCTCGTCGAGCAGAACGGAGAAATACGTGGTCGGGGACGCTTCATCAAACGGCTCAGTCGTTACTAAAATAAAGGAAGCAAAAGAGAACTATGCAGCAGGAGACAGTGAGAGCAGGGATACAGGCGCTCAGATGTCCTTCCAGGGATCTGCTGACAAAAGTGGAAAGGTTCAATCTTACAACAAAAATGATACTGTCAGGATCATGGATGTCAATAAAGTAAAGACTGAAACGGTAACACCAGCCGGAGCGGTGAAAAGAATTACCGCCAGCGTGCTTGTTGACAACCTTTCCCCTTCTCAGGTCGACAAAGTCAGGGAGATAGTGAAAGGCGCCATCGGATATGACGAAGAGCAGAGAAATGACACTGTCACAGTGGCCAGTCTTCCCTTCACAAGCAATGTAATACAGGAGCTGCAGAAGCAGAGGGTATCTACATCCGGACTCTCCGGAAAAGGGCAGAGCTCTGTGCTTTCACCTCTTCACCTTCTCATTCTCAATACTGTGATCATATCGCTGCTGGTGCCCTTCATAGTATTTTCAATGAGAAGGCGCGAGTCGGCTCACAGGCACTCCGGTCTCTTTCTCGCCGCTGCACAGTGAGCGACATCCTGCGAGATTTCCGATCTTACCACTGAAAAGTGCGGACGCGGTTTCGAAAGCGCCCAGACGAAGATCAATACCTCGGAAAGGTTTGAACAGTTCGCCACGGAGCGTCCGTCAGAAGTTGCAGGCCTGCTGAAAAGCACGTGGCTGGCTGGAAAAATGCGCTGATTATCTACCCCCGTCGGGTAGTAGCCTCTTTCCTGTGCCCCCCCTCAGTCAAGGGAGGATGGAGCAAGCCCCTGCTCCGTCCTCCTCTGCATTATCGAATATACATACCAGCGTAACAGACTGCAGCATTCCAAAAGCAGGTGGGGACAAAGTGCAATCGCTTTTCGATTCGACGGGAGTTGACGCTCTTATTCCTGTCCCGCTGTTACTTTCAGGATAGATATAAGTGAGAACACCATAAAGCGAGGTCGTAAGCCCAATGGAGGGTTTATCTCACATTTCCACGAAATCTCGAGTATCAGAGTTCCGATCTGGTGAACATGGATAAAAGATAGTTTTTAAGGGATTCACCATTTTTTCCCCATCATTCTACTATTCCCCCTTAACAGGGACAGGCAAACGCCGTCGTTACCCCCACAGGGTAGCAGGCAATGTTTCTGGAGAAGTACGGGGACATTGGTATATTGAATAACGCAATAGTATGAAGTGGAAAGGGCAGATACTCTGGAAATCTGCATGAATTGTTCTCGCATGGAAAGCATCTGCCTGTGGCTGGGTAAGGAGCACATCTGATGATGCCGATCTGCGCTGTATGTCAAAAGGAAAACAGGGCGGAAGCCCGTTTCTGCGATCAATGCGGAAGAAATCTTTCGCCAGACAGCTGTCAGTTTCTGGACAATAGATACGAAATTGTTGAAGTCATTAAATCCGGTGGTATGGGTTGTGTCTATAAAGCCAGAGATGTCAGGCTTGAGAATATTGTCGCACTTAAAAAGATGCTCTATTCACATAAAGGAAGTGATGACAGACTCTCAGCCGAGCAGAATTTTAAAAAAGAGGCAAAACTTCTTTCTTATCTCCATCATGGCGGCCTTCCCAAGGTCATTGACTATTTTTCTGTCAGTGATCCTGAGACCCAGGGGCTTGCTCATTATCTCGTCATGACTCATATCGGCGGGAGAGACACAGAGACGCTGATGCGGGAGCGGGACAGAAGGCCTTTTTCTGCAGAAGAGGGGCTCTCTATCTTCTGGCAGATTCTGGATATATTGAAGTATCTGCATTCGCAGGATCCGCCTGTCATTTACAGGGATCTGAAGCCATCCAACATAATGGAGGACCACGGCAGGATATTTCTGGTGGATTTCGGAATAGCCCAGCTTTTCAGTCCTGATATATTAGAGATGCCGGCAGGAACCTCAGGTTATTGTGCGCCTGAACAGATGGAAGGCGCTGCAGAAGCGAGGAGTGATCTCTATTCACTGGGTGCGGTGATGTACTATATCTTGACAGGAAAAGATCCTCAGGAAGATGCTGATTTTCCTCAATCATTACTGCCGCCGATTCAGTTGAACAAGGATATACCTCGTCATATCAGTGATATCATCATGAGGATGCTGGAGCAGGAGCCGGGAAAGCGCCCCATCTCTGCTGGAAAGATAATGGATACGTTGAACGCTCCAATGGGGATGCATTATCTTTCAGGACAGTCGTTGAGTCGTTATAAAGATATATTTGATGCCGTAAAAAAGGGGGATTATAATGCGGTGCGAGACTTTCTCTCACTGGGCATCGGCGTCAATGTGCGTTGTGGCAACGGTTCGACACTTCTTCATTATGCTGTATGGGAGGCTGATACAGAACTGGTGGAGCTTCTTCTTTCAAGAGGTGCTGATGTAAATGCCCGCGCAAAGCTGGGATGGACTCCGCTTCACAGGGCCGCTCAGAAGGGGTGTGCCAGTGTATCGGAGATACTGCTGAATGAAGGTGCCGATGTCAATGTCCAGGACGATTTTCAAGGGAAGACGCCTCTTCACGATGCTGCTCTGGGAGGGCACGTTGAACTGGTCAGACTCCTGATTGAAAAGGGAGCTGCTATTAATATACGAAATAAATGCGGACACACACCTCTACATGAAGCTGCCAGGGTGGGGCACAGAGAGGTGATGGATCTCCTCATCAGAAAGGGAGCCAGCACAGCCATGGGCGTATGACAGTATTGGCTGTGTCACAGGTCTCCAGTCTCTCGTCACCCGCTGCTTGCCTCCTGTGTCTCCTGCTGCTTATCTCCTGCTGCTTGCCCCCTGCCTCCCGCATTTCTGCATGAAGGAGTTTTCAAAGACAGAGAGAATTTTACCTGAGTTTCTCTGAATCTGGTTATCATCCTCCGCGACCAGGACTTTTCCCTCTTCCCGGTTTCCTCACATTATGAAAGAGGTAATATGCTCATGAAAGACCTGAAACTCAATGGATTTTTTCTTTTTCTGTTTGTCATGGTTGGTGTTCTGCTGGGCGGTGTATGTGCCGAGATGCTGAAAGGCGTGCTCCCATTTATGGTAAAATCGGTTAATGTAGGGTTGACTCCGCCGGCAACATTGAATCTCTATATTGCAGAGATAACCTTCGGCTTCGCCTTCAAGTTCAATCTGGGAAGCGCTATCGGGGCTATCGGCGCCTTCCTTCTCGGGAGAAGAATGCAATAAGAGCGGATATTTACCACTGCTGCTGATACTGATTATGTTATTCCGATCAGCTGATAATGAAATGTATGATTGTCTTGCTAAGGAAGGTAAAAGCTACCGATTGTAGAATTATCCTGACACATTTTTCCAACTCGTAAGGCTGTTTTCGGAGGGTATCTTGGAATATCAGTGGGATTATATGATACGTTCTGTAAAAGTTAAAGATTTTGACAGCACTTCTTTTGAGAAAGGCCTTCAGGAGCTTGGGAAACTTGGCTGGGAGCTCTTTTCGGTCCAGAATATGGCAGTTTCGGACAGGGAGGCTCCGAATCTTACCTTTTTTCTGAAGAGGCAGGTTCGTACAGAGCCTCAGTATCCTTCCCTTGACACAAACAAGGTCCAGTATTTGACGCCCAGACCCAGGCAGGATCAGGCATCGCAGAGCATCATGCCTCAATCCAGAAAAGCCCTGAGCACTACAGAGATAGCATCACTCTATCCTACCAATCCTAAATCCAACATATCATCACAGGCTGGAGCGTCTGAAGAGCATGAGGAAGATTATAAAAAAATAGTGGACAACTTTGTCCCTCTGCTGGAACAGAGTCTTGAAAATGGTGAAACCGTTGAAAAAGCCCTGAATAAAAACTCCAGGCACGGAATTGCCTTGACTCAGAAACACCTGATCCTTATCAAGGAAGAATCGTGGGGGAATCCCAAGGTGGTGAATTCTGCCTTTTCCGACATCAGAGCCTTCGATCTGAGAGAGTTTTTCGGGAAGTACGATTTTTCAATGACCTTCTTTGACAGGAAGAATGATGTTGAGAGAATAGAGGTCATGTCTCTGGAGAAGGAACATATCGCGACACTGAAAGAGATCGTTACGATCGTTCAGAAGAGGCAGAGAGATTCCGGTCAAGCTGTTGAGCTTCAGGGAATCCTGGTCTGACGGGTAATCGAATCTTAACTGTTCGCTACAGTAACGTGATCAATCTTTCCTGAAAGCATTATTCACCAGAATTATCTGTGTAGATAATAATTATCCGGGTATTAATTTTTTCATGGAACTGTCGATATTCATATGGGGTGTGTATATAATCATGCAAAAATTATGCTCTTGAGCATAATCTGCCGGATCAACAGACAGAGGGATCGCTGGTTCGGTCATATTGCAGTTCCTGCAAAGGGAGTTGAACATGGAAGCAGAGACATTGTCCAGGACAGACGAGGAGAAGACACGGGAGCAGCTTATTGAGGAGCTGAAAGATACAAGGAAACGTCTGCTTGAACTGGAATCTCTTCAAAAAGATGATGTCTGCAGGCAGCAGGCAAGTCTACAGCTTGAAGAGTCCTGTCAGGTGTTTCTTGATTCTACTGACGATATGGTCTTTCTTAAGGACAGCTCTCTGAGATACATATACATCAACAAGGCAAATGCAGAATTCTTCTGTAAATCTCCTGAAGAGATAATCGGAAAGGATGATTATCAACTGATGCCTCCTGAAGCTGCAGAAAAATGCCGCAGTACTGATTTGATGGCATTGAACTCAGAGGGCATATTCGTCCACGAAGAAACAGTCGGAGACCGCACTTATGAGACTCACAAGTTCAGAGTCAATCTGAGAGGGGCTCAGCCAGGTGTGGGTGCTTTCATCAGAGATGTGACAGATAGAAAAAAGTCCGAAGAAGCGGTGAAAGCCGCTCTGCTGAAAAAAGAAACACTGCTGGAAAAGATACATCACCGCGTCAATAACAATATGCAGATCATATCGAGCCTGATTAATATTCAAGCTCATTATACTGACATTCCTGAGCTGAAGGAAGCATTCTGGGAGACACAGAGCCGAATAAAAACAATATCGATGCTTCATGAAAGGCTCCATCGCACAGGCAGCCTCTCAAGAGTTGACTTTGGAGATTACCTCAGAGATATTATGATGTCATTGTTCAGGACCTACAGAAGGAGCAATATTTCTTATACGATCGATACGGATCAGTTCATGCCTGATATTAAAAGCGCCATTCCGCTTGGATTGATTGTCAATGAGCTGATCTCAAATTCTATTCGGCACTCTTTTCCTGACAACATGGGAGGAAATATACATGTGACGCTCCGTATCTGTGATGACGCTAATGGCGAGCTTACCATTGAAGACGACGGTATCGGCATGTCTCGAGGCTTTGATCTTCAGAGTCCCAATACCATAAGCCTTTCTCTGGCAAAGGACCTTATATCTCAGCTCGACGGAGATCTCAAATACATGAACTCAAAGGGAGCTTCTTTTGCCGTCAGCTTCAAGATTGACAGATCGACAGATAAAGATAATCTTTGAAAGCAGATTGCAGGGTGCTGTGCCTGAAACACAGATATCTGAGACTATGCTTTTGCGTGGACACCTGCAGGCAGTTCAAATGTTTCACCTGGCGCCAGTATTGGAACCTTGGCCCTGCTCTCTTTTTCAACCATGTCTTTGAATATCACAGGATTCTGCTTGATGGGATCAAATGTATTATAGTGCATCGGTATCACCCACTGAGGCGACACCAGCTCCACTGCTTTCACTGCTTCCTTGAGACCCATGGTGAAGTGATCGCCGATTGGGCAGAGGAATACATTGACAGGTGTAAGCTCTGCAATGAGCTTCATATCGCTGAAGACGGCAGTGTCACCGGGATGATAGATTGTGCAGTCTTCCATATGAATTACAAATCCACAGGGGTTGCCCAGATAGTCACCTTCCGGCGATGATGAACTGTGCCATGCCGGTACAAGCTTGACCCACCCGAATTCAAATGAGACAGTTCCTCCCATATGGGCTCCTATGGCTTTCGCTCCTTTAACACCACAGTAATTGGCAAGCTCATACACGCCCAGAACAGGAGCTCCTGTATTCTTTGAGATTTCAACTGCATCGCCCAGATGATCCCCGTGACCGTGAGTCACACATATCAGATTTGGTTTCAAATCAGCTGGTTTCTTTGTCGCCAGCGGATTCCCGGACAGGAAGGGGTCGATCAGCACACTATGAGTTTTCCCTGTGATTTCAAAACAATCGTGTCCGAAATAATGAATCTTCATCTTGAATTACCTCCTTTTTCAATTGCAGCCCGACCGGTTCTGGAGAGGAGATTTCTGGGAAGGAAGCGGCAGACGGACTGTAAAAACAGAGCCTTCTTTTATCTTCGTGCTGACATCGATAGATCCTCCGTACCGTCTGATAATATCTCTGCTTATGGAGAGACCCAGTCCGGCATATCTGCCTCTCTCTTTCGTTGTAAAGAAGGGCTTGAATAACTCGCTCTGGATTGCAGGAATAATACCGCTGCCGTTATCGCCGACAGAGAAGAAGAAGGATGATTCCTCTGTGCCGCATCGGATAGTGATGATTCCTCCAGCACGGTTGGATTCTATTATGGCGTCATAAGCGTTTATGCAGAGGTTTGTCACAACCTGTGCCAGATGGTTGGGGTTTGCAGTAATAACCGGAGTCTCTTCCAGGTTTTTTTCAATTGTCACGTTCTCCTGTGCCCATTGATCTTCCAGCAGCTCCAGTGTATCGATGATTACAGCTCTCATGTCAACCGGTTGATCTGACATCTGTGCCTGCCGTGAATAACGAAGCAGCTTTTCTATAGTTGTCTTGGCAACTATAACTGATTTCTCAGCCTCTCTCAGGCAGCCTTTCAGTTCATCATTCTCTCCCAGATATGGTGTCAATGTCTGAAAGTTGGTGAGTACTGCTCCCAGCGGATTGTTCAGTTCATGTGCAACTCCTGCTGCCAGCTGACCGACTGCTGAAACCTTGCTGCTCGATATGAGCTGTGCCTGTGCTGCCTTCAGCTCTTCGTTGGCCTGTACAGCTCTCCTGTACAGGCGTGCATTCAGGATTGCAGATGAAGCCTGTGAGGCCGCAATGGTGAGATAGTTGTGGTCTTTCTCTTCAAATGAGCTTTTCCTGGTTACAATGAAGCCGATTATATTCTCTTCTTCCAGCAGCGGCGTCAATGCGAAGGGAGTATCAGCTCCTCCCTGCAGCAGAGGAGCCATCTCTGCTGCAGAAGCTTCCCTCGAGACTCTTGATTCGAGCAGAAATGGCATGATCTTATCGATAAGGAGCGGATAATCACAGAGAGGGAACTCCTGCAGGATACCTCTTGTCATGAGCGATTCTACTTCCCTCTGTTCTTCATCAAGCAGAGCGAGAAGCGCGCCTTCCGCTTTCACCATCTCCATGCTTTCATCCACGATGGCATTAAGTGCGGCTTCCTGGTTTATGCTGGCGCTTATAATCTGCGCATATCGGTAGAACGTATTCATATCATCTTTTTCCTCAGAGTCCCTGAAAGCTTTTCTGAGAAAGAAATATCCAGAGAGAAGAGGGAGCATGATGAAAAAGAGACAGAAGGGGCCCCAGTTGGATAAGACCAGCACTACGATTATGCTTACCGGGACAAAGGCAATATCTACAAGTGTGGAGACTGTGAAAGCTCTTTCTGATGATGGCAGGGCCTTTATTCCTGAAGAGAAGAATGATGTCAGATCACGTATGTTGAGGATTAGAAAGAGTGTGATGGAAACAAGAAGCGGCAGAAGATCAGCCGTGGAAAGGGAAGTGAAGCAGAGCCGGCCTCCGAGGGCCTGATAGCTGAATCCTGCCACCATGGCTGATATAATTGAATGACTGATGTGATATCGACTGAGTGAGAAAGGCTTAATCTGAGGGACGGGGCCGGAAAGGAAGATGAAGAGAGATGGGAGCATCGCAGGAATCCAGGCATAGGGGCCTATGATCCAGGCGCTTGCCAGTACGAAAGTATTGACAGGAGTGATCTCATGCTGTGTCCTGGGGAGACGGAGGCGAGCAGTTACTGAAAGAAGCACAGTTGTGACAGTTGTCAGAATGTAAGCTGATGGAGGCATGGGCACCATAATCAGGGTCGCCGAAGCTCCGGTGATAGAGATGATTATCAATGCATATCTATATAATGAACCGAGGTTCATAACCTCTCCAGAAATGCGTTTCACGAGTTTTCTTTGACAGTACCCATATTTCCTCTTTATTGGAGTAATCCGTGAGGCAAGGCAGGGCAAAAGGGGGAGGCTGGTAGGCCTCCAAAGGTAGATGCCTGTCCGGATTTTCAAAAGGTCATCAAAAGAATATGAAAGCTCTGTGAAAAATGGCTGAAAAATGAGAACAACGTGTGAACAACTTGTAAACCAGATAATAATGCGACAGCAAAGGGAATATTCAACATTGAGTGAGGCCTCAGAACCCGGGAGGGATCAAAAATGATACCTTTTATGATGATTCAGAGACAATTTTTATAAACTGTTTTTGTGAGCTCCTTTCCTTGTGCTATGCAACCATCTCTACTGTTGATGAGTAGTAGGTGTTCCGATATGACTCTTCTTCCATTGCGTCATACATTGTGAGACCCTTTGCATTGAGAGGGAGCGGAGTTACCAGATCCCAGGGCTCTGATTCTTCTGACTCTGCCGACCAGGTCTCTGTCTTTTCTTCTTTCCCATACCACTGGTTCTTCAGGTCTGCCAGTGTGAACTCCTGGTGAATCTCCTTGAATGCGGAGATTCTGTCTCGAAGCTCCTGGGGAGTATAGAAGCTTTTGTCCATTTCTCTTGTCTGATCATACTCTGTCTGGCACCATTCGTGGAGGTCGCGCACCATTGACTTATTGGTGGTTCTCTCTACCTTGTTGTCGCACTGTGCGAGGTTCCACCAGTTGTTGCAGATCTGGGGAGGCACTTCATTTTCACTGTTTCTTCTCTCTGTTGACTGTACAACCGGTTTCATCATTGAAGGGCTTACCGGTGCTGCATCTTCCCTGTTGCTGATGCTTTTCCCGAACAGTTTTTCGTTGAGTCTTCTGAAGAGACCGTAGAGGTCTTCTTCCTCTTCCTGTCTTCTGGAGTATGGATTTATCGGAGTCGGTGTATATGAATCATATGCATCATAGCCGTAAGACTGCTCTTCGCGAACCTGGCGGTTTTTCTTGAGATGATAGTTTGGAGGCAGCGAACTCGGCACACTCGTTTTAAATACTGTGTAGCTTGACATTGCGTTTTCGTTTGTAACCATTGTCTTTACCTCCGTTTAACCTTTCCACTGTCATAGTCACGACGGAGGGTAAAAATATTCTGAAAGGGCTTTGAAAAAAAACTGAAAATATGAAAAGATATGTAAACCTTTCAAAACGCGGTCGTGTGCCAGAATCACACGGTCGGTAATTTTAAATGCGTGGTGAAGCCTCTGAAAAGTGCCAAAATGATGTCTTGGACACGACCAGAAATCCTGCAGTCGCGGAAAAAACGAAATCGCATTGAAAAACAGGATCTGCTTGACAGAATCCAGTAAGCGTTCCTGAACCCCGGCAGGCCATATCAGGCTTATTTTGATGAATCGCCATTCTTCGAAGCTGGTCCTGTCGGGGGAAGGTGCCGGCGGTCAAGCTCTTCAATCATTTTAGAGCTATCAACGGAGAGGTTCTCCATATAAATGCTCCTGGATGGGAAGGCCACCTGCAGTGAAAGTTCCTCAAGGATTCGCATTATCCTCAGGTTTACATCGTGCTGCACTTCCAGGAACTCCTGCCATATTATTGTCTTTGTGAAGAAATAGAGAAAAAGGTCGAGGGAGCTGTCGCCGTACCTGGTAAAATAGACAAGAATAACATCGTTGTGGATGTCGGGATGATCCTCCAGCATTTTCCGAATTCTCTTACATAATTGATCTATTTTTTCTGCACTGCTCGCATAGGAAAGGCCCAGATTAAAAGTAATTCTGCGTTTCTGCATTTTCGACCAGTTGGTAATCTGCTTGAAGGCAATATCAGAATTTGGAATCGTCACCAGGGCTTGGGCGAAAGTGCGCACTCTCGTGCTCCTCAATCCTATATCTTCCACTGTTCCCTCCACATCGGGCGTCTGTATCCAGTCTCCTACCGCTAGTGGACGGTCAAGGAAGATAGTCACAAAGCCGAATATATTGGCAACAAAATCCTTTCCCCCCATACTGATGGCGAGTCCACCCACGCCAAGGCCTGCAATGAGACCGGTGGCATCATATCCCCATTCCTTGAGAAGCATTATGGCTCCTGTAATAAGAATCAGGAACTTGATTACTTTTGAGAAAACCACCGTCAGGTACTGCTGAAGAACCGAGTCCATCAGGGGAGTGATTCTTTTTACTACGAGAACGACGACATCCATGCACCGGTATACTCCCCATACACCCATTACGAGAAAAAGAGTCTGGAAAGCACGGTTGACAGCCTCAAAAATTCTTTCGTTTCCCAATGCATAAGAGCCTATCCAGAAAGCGAAGAGAATAGAAAATATGTGGAAAGGCAGCTTCAGCGCTTCCAGCAAACGTAAATAAATATCATTGTTGACGCGCTCCAGTGGCCTGTGGATGACTTTCAGCAGAAGACTTTTCACAACATGTGAGAGCAGCAGCACCAGACAGAATGCAGCAATGGCAAATACTATATGGCCACATTCCATCCCGAGTAAAGAAAAGTTGAAGATTTTCCGGATCTTTTCAAACAGGATCAAGACTTCATTCATAAGCATATCTCCAAATGTCAGATATAGCAGTATATTATTCTCGGAACTTCTATAAAAATGTTGTAACGATATCGTTTGCCGGTCTCAGTTAAGAGGGAAATGACGGGGAAAAACATGAACCCCTTAGAAATTGACTTAATCCATGTTTACTGGATTGAAACCCTGATGTCTGAAATTTCGTGGAAATGTGAAATAAACCCTTCATTGTTCTGCAGACTTCGCATTATTGTTTTCTCATGAATTTGTCCATAAACATGAGGAAGATGTGTTCGAGGTCCAGATCGTCCAGACATCAAACAGACTGGCTGCTGTTATTAAGAAAAGATGGGTTTTATACAAAAATTCAGCGCCATTCAGAAATAATACCAAGAAATCACCTGCTGCCAGGATGAAGAGTAAGGAGCGGAAAAAGGATCACATAAGGGCTCATATCTTTTGGTCTCTTTGCTTAGATAAATGTGTTGAGAGCGTTTGCTGCTATTATCAGAAGCCAGAAATGTGTGAATATGGCAGTCAGGATGGCTCACTTGCTGTTCCGGCTTATCCAGGGACTTGTAATGACATATCCAGGTTCAGCGTTGACCCCAGCAGGGAGTCTGACCTTTATTAATCTCTCTTACCACATTGCCTAAAAGAGAGACGATGAATATCCGGGATTCTTCGTCGCTTACAGGAATTGAGCAAAGTAAATGGCTGTTGTCAGGCGAGAAGGAATGTAGTTTGACGGATCCATCAGGGGGCTCTTTGAACGGAGCAAGTTTTTTTATCTCACCTGATGACCGGTCCATCAGATATATCGAATGTGAGCGGATCTCTGTGAGGGCCAGATATCTGCCGTCGCTTGAAAAGGCGGGGTAGCAGCATTCGCAGTACTTTGTCAAGCCTTTGAAGATCTTTTTGGCCTCAATCTTCTTTCCTTCAGGGAACGACAGTATCCTGGGCTCTCTGACTCCAGGCTCATTATAGAAGTAAACCAGTCTGCTGCCGCTGTCAAAAAAGATGGGGTCTGTACAGTCGTGCCATTCATATCCGAGAACTCCCTTTGCTGCCACTCTCACCTTTCCGGTCTTTGCATCGGCGATGCAGATCTCGGTGCGGTAGTCTGCCATCCCATCACCCTTTCTGACTATCTCTTTATAGTTGACTCGCCCGAAAGCTATCTCTTTCCCGTCGGGAGACCAGATCGGATCGGTGCAGTCGGATTGAGGGCACGTCACAAGCCTGGCTGTCCTGCCTGTGTTCCTGTCAAAGATATATACCTGGCCGTTCAAGTACCCTTTATGGGGTGAACTTGCATATTTGTCACGCTTTGACGTGAAGACGATCCGGTCGCACGAAGGGGAGAGTTGAGGAGATTCACATTTTGTGTCTGAAAGAATCCTGGTCTCCCTGCCGTCATCAAGGTTATGGATCCAGATCCCGGAAGGTCGGGCGAAGACCAGGACGCCCTGTAGTGTTTTTTCTCTGTCAGTGGCCAGAGAGGTATTGCACGTCTCTGTATGAAGGCCGAGAAGTAATAGAAGACAGCAGACGATCTTTAAATGAGTTATTTTCATGGACCCACCTCTTTTTATTTTTCTTCGGAGCTGTTCTTTCTATTTCAGCCTTGCAGCCTTTTAATTCCTGCATGATGTTCACTATTATTTTACACACCTCAGTCGAAGACAGGCTGAGATATCGGGCCTGAAGGAAAGCATTGAGAAGGAACAGAATAGGTGTAAAAACATCTTAGAGCAATTGTGAAATCAAAAGAGACTGTGAAAGGGGTAACCAATGTCTAAAGTGAAGGAAGAGCTGCTGAGATCTCTGAAGTTCTGCTACCAGGAAGGGCTTATCTGGGGTCAATCTGGCAGTATCAGCGTCAGAGTAAGAAATTCTCAGCTTATGATCACACCGAGAGGTGCGACATATAGTGATGTTCAGGAAAACCAGCTCGGAACCTATGACTGGGCCCAGAAACGCTGGAGAGGGAGAGGCATTGCCCCCATAGATGTCAAGGTGCACAGTGAAGTGTATAGAAACAGAGCAGGGATCAAAGCCGCCATACTCTCTCAACCACCTTACACGACACTTATAGCCTGCTCCGATATCTCTGTGGAGACTGCAGTAATTCCTCTTGGAGTAATTCAGATTGACAAAGTCGTCGATGTGCCATATTTCCATCCTGGAAGCGATGATCTTCTTGCAGCAATAAACGAAAAGAGCACCAACAGTGATGTGATACTCCTAAGAAACTTCGGTGTGCTTGTCGGCGGCGCCACACTGAGAGATGTCATAGACAAGGTTGTAGCCTTTGAGTATCTGAGCAAGCTCACAATCTCTGCATATTCGAGCAACATGAAAATCCGTGCTCTGTCAAAGGAAACGGTGGCCTCCCTGCAGGAATACGTTAAAATACACAAGATCAACTTCTGCTTTTAATGGGGACAGACTCTAATATTTACAATTCTGTAACAAACATGGGAACTGGTTTTTTGTTTATAAAAGAAGTCAGTCCCTGTAATATACTGCTATAAAGTTTGACAGCGGCCTGGCCGGTGAGGCGAGAACCACACCGCGGTATGACATTGCCACTGAGCTCCCTCCGTCGAGATTCATTGCATCGCTGCATCCAAGATTCCAGAGAGTCCTGGCCCACCTGTCCAGATCGATGGCAGAGAAAGATACTGCCAGATATAGATGTTTCCGGAAAGATATGGCGATAGCTGAGCGAGAGGCCGGTCGAAGGATGTTCTTATCCCTGAAGCCTTCGGCGCTGAAGGAGTGACATATCTTTCCTTTTTCAAGGAGCCTTGGCCCGGCACCCAGAGTCATCTCGAAGCATTTCCGGTTAACTTTAGCCTGTCTTTTTGCATCAAAGAAACAGGCTTTTCTGTCAGTGGTAAGTGCAAAGACTGTACCGATGCCGGATGAGTTGACTTTTTTGCCGGCAATGGTGATTTCTCCTACTGGTGTTGAGGTCTCCATATTGAAATAAGTTCCGTTTATTGCTGCGACAGGCCTTTTTCTGCACAGAAAGCTCTGCAGGCTTTCTGTGTCAAAGGGGAGACCTAGCTTGACTTCTGGTGTAATACACACCCTCCTGTCAGTGAGATCGATTGATATCACCTTAACATTGACTCCGTTAATCGTATCTTCGAGCAGATCAATAGAGGCATCAGCCGGCATTTTGAGCAGCAGAAGCAGGAGAAACAGAAAAAAGGCTGTTCTGGTGAGTTTCACATTTCACGCTCATTTTATTAGCTATTCGCAGAGGGAATATTCCCCACGGCATCTTTCGTCACCTAAGGCCCCCAGCAGGGAGCATCTACAAAATCGGATCCCAGCTTTAACGGCTTTACACTGCGGGAGCTCAGATTCACAATGATGATCTTCATGCCGTCACTGCTTTCACTTCGTGCAGCCAGATATCTGCCGTCGGGACTCCAGCAGGGCTCCTTATATCTGCGATTCTCTGTTTTTAACACCCGCTCAGGTTTTGTCCCGTCTGCGTTCACGATCCAGATTGCACCATCCTGGATGAAAGCAACTTTTTTCCCGTCCCGGGAAAGGCTGGGATAGGCTGATGGATTCTTTGTAAGGGCTCGATGTGCATTTCTTGAGCTGTCGTTCTCCGGGATGTTGACTCTTGTGACCCGGCCGGCTTCATAGTTGCCTGCAAAGAAGATAATGAAGGACCCACCCGGTGATATGGATGGATCCCACGCCTCAGGATTACCTGCAGACAGCACACGTATGGCGCCGCCTTCTGCAGGCACTGAACAGAGGGCTTTTTGACTGCTGTCGCCAAAGAGCAGTTCATCTCCTCTGGGAGACCAGCAGGGCCGCCCAACTATTTTTTCGGTGCCGGGAACCAGGGCAGGATTGCCTCCATCGGCCTTCATAATGCAGATCCCCGGTTCATCTCCAATCTGGTGAAAGGCAATTCTCTTGCCATCGGGAGACCAGACAGGGTAGTTGCATTTTCCAGTGATCGTAAGCCTTTCCTTACCTGTCCCGTCTGCGTTGATGACCCAGATGTCCGTATCAATGGTAAAGAGGATCTTTCCGGAGGGACCGTCCGAGGCCAGAGCCGGCAATCCCGCACAGAGACAGAGCATCAGCAGAATGCATGATACTGTTTTCACAAACTTCACTCCTTCCATATGGAAAGAACTACAATTGTTACAAAAATGTTAATATTAGAGTCTGTCCCCATTATATTCCAGCACTTTTTCGCTTTCTGTGTGATGCTGAATGTCTTCAGGATAGAAGAGCATATCCTTGTATTTTCTGTCTATGTAGAGATTCAACTGATCCTTCAGATGTGGCGATGCCTTTCCGTCTTTTGATACGAAGCCGCTCTCTCCGGGAGGCATAACATCCACGCCCTTGAGCCATATCTTTGATGCCTCTACGATTAGAACAACGCTGCCCCGGTTCTGATAGGGAAGCATCAGTTTTTCGCCACTGCTGAAAGGAAGGTCACCAAGCCTTGCCATTCTTAGCGAGAGGTCCACCGTATCTGCTTTTTTAAGCCACTTTGAGGGCTCATTTCCATATTTTTCCTTAATCCTTGTCACGGCTTTTTTCAGGCTTCCAGCCATTATTTCTCTGGTGTCTCTGCCGTTCAGGAAATCATGATGCAGAGGCATTCCACCCACTTCCTCCTTTTTAAGGACCCGAAGCACAAGTGAAGCACCAAGGCCGTTCCAGCTCATCTTCTTATACTCGCCGAGAGAATCGTTGAAGAGATCCGGAATGAGGTTCTCCCACCACAGGTCAAAGACCAGTGCGCCTGGTGAATCGCAGTAGCCGTCGCGGTTCTGATCGGTATACCGGTTGTCCCAGTATCTGAGCTGTTCTGCTGCCGCCCTGATATCGGGGTCGGTGTGAGTCTCCAGTGCCGCCAGAAGGATGGGCTTGATCTCCGGAGCATACACATTGGTTGTGCTGATCGCATCATCGATCTTCTTCAGATCCTGGAAGGATACTTCTCTCAGCTCTGCCGACCGCAAGAGAGACAGGAAGAGATTCGTTCTGTTCTGAACACCCCAAGATGTTGAGAGCTCACCGTTTGACCACTCTCTGGCAGGTTTGCTGTTCCACGTTACAAGATAGTTCTCCGGTGGATTCTTTCCCTGGGGAAGATCAGATGCGTTCATGAAGCCTTTCCAGTCGCATTTCCCTGTTCCATCGGTGGGCAGGCGGAGATCCACTTCGGCTGCACGAATCGGGAATATTCCTGTATGGATATAGCTGATATCGCCTTTTCTGTCGATGGAGACCCAGTTCAGAGAGTATGCCGAGGTTCGTGTGGCGTTGAAGAATTCATCGCTGTTGCGCGCTTTGAGGAGTCTGTGAGAGCATCTCCAGCTTTCGAGAGGATTCTCCTTATAGGAGTAGTTCTTGCTGTATGCAACAGGATTCAACGTGTCGGTCATGTCCCAGGATACGACTGGTCCGTGCACTGTCTTATATACGTCAGAGACAATATCTTTCTTGTCCTTGATCTTGATGATATAGGATTCCTTCTGCATATCCACCCATTTACCTTTGTACCAGTATTGATACTGATTCTTAGGATTCAGCTTCTCCTTGAAGAAATCCACCTGGTTTTCCTTGCCGACTGTCAAACCCCAGGCCATTTCCCTGTTCTGGCCTACTATGATTCCAGGGATCCCTATAAATGCAGTTCCACAGCAGTCGATATCTTTTCCGTGGAGACTGATCTGGTAGAGGAATGACGGAAGGCCGAAGCCGACCTGCGGTCCCGCAAGCAGCATCGGGTTGCCTGTAGATGTCTTCCTGCCTGAGACAGCAACAGCATAACTTCCTGATCTATGGGGCACACCCAGCGACATGAGAGTCTGCTGTACCTTAGAGCACTGACGTGCATAACTCTTGGCAATTCTTGCAATTCCGGGGGAAGCAGGAAAATAATCCCCAGTTGTTTTTTCCTTTTTTGCAGGAGCCCACTGCGGTAATGTTACAGGTGCGCCTGGATCATCCTTCCACACCACGTCGTCAAAGACATTTTTCCCCTCCACCTCGCCGTACTTGTCCAGGGAGAACTTATACAGTGCGGCGTTTTCAAGCTCCTGGCCGTATTCAAAGAAGTGGTGAAAGCTGTTCAGATAAACTCTTATGACGTCTTCACCTTTCCATATCACAGGCTCCAGCTTTGCCTTATGGAATTCGATTGAGAGCTTTCTGTCCGGCTGCTCCTTTGCGTCTTTTATATACTGGTTTATCCCGGCGGCAAAAGCATTGTATATGTTCTTCTGCTCTTCAGGAAGAGTCAGGTACATCTTCTGAATCTCCAGATCATTGTAGATGTCCCTCCGCTGTATCTGATCATATTCCAGGTATTTCTCTCCCAGCACAGAGGAAAGCTTCCCGGATGCGGCAAGCCGGCACATCTCCAGCTGGAACAGCCTGTCCTCGGCCATAGCGTAGCCCTGGCCAAAGAAGAGGGCCTCATCAGTATTGGCATAAACATGTGGCACGCCGTATTCGTCTCTGACGATCTTAACATTCTCAGCCCAGGCTGTCGCGACAAGAAGCACCCATATCAGCAGAAGTGCTCCTGTGAAGGAAATAGCCGTTCGTCGTGCAAGTAAGTGCATTACTGTATCTCCTTTCAATAATATATTCGATCTAGTTGTCAACTGTCTCATCGTCGGATTTCAATGCTGCCAGCTTCTCTGAATGATCCTTCAGATATTGATAGAGAAGCCTCACTCCCACTGCGGTGGCACCGTTTTTGGGGAGGTAAGGGTTCTTGACATAGAGGGTGATAGCCTCATCGGTGGTGGCAGTGCCTGCGATATCGATATGAGCCCACTTTGTCTTTCCAGCGAACTCCTTCAGGAAATAAGCAGCAGTGATTGAGCTTGCCGGGCGCCCTCCGCTGTTTTCGATATCTGCGACGTGGCTTTTAAGCTGTGATGCATATTCTTTGAAGAGCGGGAGCTGCCAGAGCCGCTCACCGGTCTTTTCACCTGCCGAGATGATTGAGTCTATCAGCTCCTGGTCGGTGCCCATAATCCCTGAAAGGTGGTTACCCAGGGCAATGACTATCCCACCGGTCAGTGTTGCGATGTCGATCAGATATTCAACGCCCTGCTGATGTGCATATGTCAATGCATCTGCCAGCAGGAGCCTTCCTTCCGCGTCTGTGTTGAGCACTTCGATGGTTTTGCCTTCCAGTGATTTCAGGACATCGCCGACTTTGTATGAGACGCTGTCCGGCATATTCTCTCCCATAGGCATAACAGCCAGGATATTAAGAGGGAGCTTCATCTGTGCAGAGGCCTTGACTGTGCCCAGGACTGCCGCAGCGCCTGCCATATCGCAGTGCATATGGTTCATATAATCGCCGGTCTTGATATTAAGGCCTCCGCTGTCGAAGGTTATGCCTTTCCCAACGAGGCCGATCCAGGGTGATTCATCTCCGGCACCCTTGTATCTGAGCACCACGAAGCGGGGCTTGTTCTCACCACCCCTCGTGACAGCCAGCATGGCACCCATACCTCTCTTTTCGATCTCATGCTCATCGTAGACTTCGATCTCAAGACCTAACTCTTCTTTTACTTCTCCTGCCACTTCAGCAAATCTGGCCGGGGTCAGAAAGTTGGCCGGCTCATTGACGAGGTCCTTTGCAAAGTTGGCGGCAGTGGCGACAATCAATCCTTCTTTGTAACCGGCCTCGAGGCTGGTCAGATTCTCTTCCTGTGCATCGGCAAGGATAAGCTCCTCGATTTTATCCTGATACTTCTTGGCGCCATCACCCATATATTTGGTGAATTTATACATACCCAGCACGATCCCCTCAATCATTGCGCGAGCGCTCTCATGGGCGCTGATGCCGTGGGTGGTGAAGCTGTCTACGGCAAGTGACTTCGCATGCAGTCTTCTGCAGTTTCTGGCAGTGATAGCCAGGATTGAGCGGATCTTATCCAGGTTGAAATCTTCCTTCTTTCCAAGGCCCATGATGAGGATCCTGTCGGCGCCGATGCCCCGGGCGTGAAGGAGAGCGTGCTCCTTGTACTTTCCCTGGACCTCGCCGGTCTGAAGGAGATGAGTGATATGGCCTGCAAGTATTCTGTCCAGCCATGCCAGTCTCCCTTTCAGCTCCTTTTCACCTTCAAAGATAGTCACGAGCAGCATTTCGGCTTTTATATCCTCGAGCGGCTCAACAGTAGTAGTGAGTTTCATTTAGTACCTCCTGATTTAACGGGGTTATACAACTCCCGAAATGAATCGATGCAATGGTTTCAGTTTCCATGAAAAAGTTATCCCTCCTGGTGCAAGAGGGCTTTCTTACATTCTATGATTTTCCCCGTCATGCCCAATCTCCTCTTTTTCAAAAGGTGGATTTTAAGTTGTTTTGGATCGCATTAAAGCCCATACCTGAGAGGAAATATGGCAATGGGAGGAAGAGATGACAGAGCCTTCATGGCGGTGAATAATCTGATGTGTTGAGGCGCCCTGTTCATAACAGATAGTATCTTGAAAGGGAAAGTCTCTATGGAAAAAGAATTACGAGGTAGGATCCTGTGACGACAGGGAGGATTATGCTGTGAAGGACGACAGTGATGGTGGAAACATCGGTACCTGCGGATACTACTGCGGTACCTGTTCAATTTATCTTGCGATGAAGCGTGGGAAGGAACAGCAGCGGAGTGTGGCCTTTGCTCTGTCAAAGGAGATGGGACGAACGGTGAGCACAGAGGAAGTACAGTGCCAGGGCTGCAGAAAACACACCAGGGACTGCTGGAGCAGGAACTGCGCTATTCGCTCCTGCGCTGTCAGCAAAGGAATCACATACTGCCAGCAGTGCGTGCTGTTCCCCTGCCAGAAGCTCAGGGATTTTTCCGAGCTATATCACGATATCCCCGTTGTCCAGTCGAAAGAGCTGAAGGAGATGGGCCCCGACAAGTGGATCGAGAAGATGGAGGAGCGCTGGAGCTGCCCCGTCTGTACAGGCCCTGTCGAGGCAGGAACAATGCGCTGCTGGAGCTGCAACAGGAAGGCCGAAAAGCACGTTAAGGAGACGCTGCCTGGCAGAAAAGCAGGGCCTGCTCCGGGAGATATACCGGGGCCGCCTCAGGGAATGTCGAATGGATCTCTGCCCGGGCTTTCACAGGGCTCATCATCGGGCTCCGTGTCGGGCTCATCATCGGGCTCGCCAAGAGACCCGGCAAAGAGCGCAAAACAGAGCAGACTTCCGGGGCTCCCTCCCAACTATCCGCCGAGCTTGCAGCCAGGGCTGCCGCCTTTCCCGCCATAAATCTGTTTTGCCTTCCTGATAAAGGGAAGCATCACCTTTTCTGCATGCTCGATGAACTGCTGTATTGAATTACTCTGAATTACAGCACCGGGAATATAAAATATGATATAAGGTCCTTCTGCCTCTACGATCCAGTATGCTCCAGGCATAGTGAGAAATGCAAATTTCTTGAAGTTGCTTACAGGGTCGCCGCTGAATATCTCTATGATATCCGGCCGGAAGAAGCTCATAATGGCTTCCCTGTCAGGACCAGTCAGGAAAAAGCTCTTTGAGAATACCGGATTATCTTCGAAGTCAATGTCGGGATCTTTTCCGATGAGCTTTGTATCCAGAAATGACTCGCTGCGCATCAGGAATTTCGGGAACTGTGCTCCTTCAATCTTTACCATTGCCGTAGTCTGTTTCTGATGATATACACTGTTGTCTTCCCTATACCCGGAAGCATCAGAGCCAATTTCAGCTATTATGGCTCCAAATACCTCTTTTGCACGTACCCAGTGAGTTCTGCAATGACATTCAAGAAGTGTGCCAGAGAAATCCGCTGATGTGAAGGAGCCCTTTTTTTCTACATTTTTCAATGTGCATGGCGGATCGGGGTAGCGCTCTGTACATCCGGTGAAGTAGAATCCTGAAAGCTCTGAAAGGAACTCGACTTTTTCAACTTTCAGATTCTGCGACTGTCTCACGTGGTATGTTTCAGGGTCCAGGCTGTACAGCTCCTTCAACAGCTCATTCATAGATTGAAACCGCTCCCCTGGATTCATGGAGAGGCATTTCATAATGATTTGTCCAAATAAATTCGGAACATCGGCATTGAGACTGCATACATGGGAAAACTGAAATGAACATTTTTTCATGTCCAGATTTGTTAACAGATAATACAATGTAGCCCCATAAGAGTAGATATCTGATCTCTGATCGGACTGGCCTCTGCCGTATTGCTCAGGCGGAGAGAAGCCCAGCGTTCCAAGAAACTGAGTATCTTTGAGCTTTCCGGGATCGAAATAGCGGGCAATGCCAAAATCTACAAGCATTATCCTTCTTTCAGGGAAGGTTAGCATAATGTTTGAAGGCTTAAGATCTCTGAATACAATCGGCTCTGGATTGCGATTATGAAGATGTTCTATTATCATTCCCAGTTGGATGGCCCAGTCTATTATCTCAGCATAATCCAGATGGCCGTTTTCCAACTCCATTACTACTTCCAGATTCTCTCCATCTACATACTCCATGACGAGGTAATGCTTCTCATTAATGGAAAAGAACTCTTTTATGGATGGAAGGCCTGGATGGCTGAGCGCTCCGAGTATCTCCGCCTCCCGTCTGAACAGTTTCAGGGCGTGATCTCGCTCATCTTCTGGAATTCCTGTCTCCACAATTTCTTTCAGGGCCCACAGCATTCCCCAGTGATTAACCTCTCTGACGAGATAGACTGTGCCATACGAGCCCTGGCCCAGTGTTTCGATGATTTCATATCTTTCTGCTACTATGCCTTCTGTACCCATATAACCTGCCAGCCTCTCTGTGAGTTTAATGTATACCGCGACTCTTGACTTTCAAAACCGCCTTGCAAACTCAGCGCGGCTTATCTTCTTATACTCCATCGCTTTGCAGATCTGCTCATTGATCTCCAGGTTCATACACTCGGGATAAATTAGGATCCTTCTCCCACATCTCAACAAGTCCTTCATAATATCAATGCTTCTCAACACTTCTCAGGGCTCCGTGCTCTTCCAGGAAAACCCTCATTATGTTATACTCACCAGCATAACAAGCTGCAGCATTTTAAATTGCCAAATGAGCGTTGATAGATGATTCCAGAAGTTCTGATAGTACAATTTATAATGCGCGTTTGTATAGAGAGCGAACCGGATGCCAGGTCCAGTGGCGTTCTTCTCATACTATCGAGAGAGTTGATTTCTGCACCGCTCGATAAAAGCACTTCGGCTATCTCCCTGGCGTGATGCTGTACAAGTATTTTCACACATCCCGTGCCATCGTTATCTGCAGCAAGGTGCAGTTGAGTCTCTCCACATTCATCACAGGGTCTGTGCGCGAGATTATGTATGCATTGTAATGATGGATGGCGGCAGGTTTGAGGTCAAAGTGCCCGCCTTCCGTACCCCAGTCCGTGCCCGTTCCTTTTTTGTACTACGACGATCCTGTCCGATCCTACTTCTGTGTGATACAGTGTAGAACGAGCTTTTCAGGCTCTTTTTTACTGATATAGCAATATATCGGCGTGGAGAGGATCGCGCTGGTTATTATGTTTCCTGGTGGGATGCTCGAGATATCGAAAGAAAAGAGGCCTCGATGGCTATAACTGCGGTGCTTCTCGGCGCTGAAGAGCCTTCCGACCTTGAAGTTACAGGGTTCGAGAGAAGGATGGATATTGAGACCGGGGTAATGCTTCTTATGATTCCATTGGGTTCCCCTTTCTGTGCCTGTCCCCTTATGCTCCGGGGCGGGGTTTTCCAGGCAGCTGATTCTCAGGCGACAGGATTCTCTCTTTCAATAGTTCGATGGAGAATAGTATTATTATCTTCGGCTGCGCTGCTGTTCTCTGTTCAGTTGCAGTAACATGCTGCGTCGTAATGTATTTCGGGTATGGTTGGAGTGCTTAAGAATTGCTTATTCCGGCAGACTTTTCACGTTCGCTGAGAGTATAGATTGTGCCATCCGGTCCTGTTACAGGAGAAGATCCTCTGTAGTCGTTTTTCAGGTCGTGTTTCCATAAAACTGTTCCGGTTTTTTCCGACGGGCTGAAGAGAGCTCCGGCAGCCCCGCCGAGAGAGGCGCAGTGATGATTGAGGGCCGCGCCTTTTGGGGCGGACATCAGAAAGTCATCATCAACAGAGGACAGGTCGTACCGATCTCCAATGGCGCTGTTTTTACATGCAGGTGGTGCATCTTTACAAAATCCAGACACGATAGTGCGATTTTGAGATAAATTACTGACAATCATGGATTCCCTCCCAGGGATGCTGTCACAAGTATATGCCACCTGCCTGTGACAAGACAGTCCCATGGAAGATCCAATTTACATTGATTCGTTGATATGGCGGACAGCTTAAAAGTTGCCGCTGCTTGCCGGCCATACGCCTGTGTAGATCGACGAGTAGTTGAAGAGCTTCCAGCACCTGGCGCCCTGCTCAGCTTTTTCCAGCCGCCCGCGCCTTTTTATCAGCCTTGTCCAGCTCCTCATAGAGCTTCCTGTATGTCTTGACTATGTCTCTGGCTGACTGCAGGCCGATCTGCAGGTAGCTCCGGTTCAGCGGAAAGGTCTCCGGATCGTGGATGCAGATCTCATAGCTGTTTCTCATTCTGAACTTCACATATTTACAGAGCAGATCGTCCACTTTGATGAAGCTGTCATATAACTCTCTTCCCTTTTTAAGCTTGTCCTGCTCCAGTCTTGCAAACTCAGGCCACTTCTTCCTGTCTTCTCCGAAGACTTCGAAGTCGCTATCCAGCTTGTCCTGTGAATCGAGTAGCCTCACCTTCGCCTTCCTGGAGGCTTCCTTTACCGGCTCGGATTGCCAGAGCAGCTTTTTGAGGCTTTTATAATACTGAGCAGGCTTGTTGTCAGCCAATGCCTGTTCCATCAGCTTAATCTCGTTCTCTCTGATATCGAGTGCCGATTTCAGCATCTTCTTCTCTTTTGAGGTTACAAGCTCTGTTGGTTTGAAGCTCATCAGGATCTGCATCTGCTCTATTGTATAGCTGCCCATCGGGATCTGGGCGATGAGTGATCTTTCCGTATATTCCGAAAGAGAGAGGAGCGCATGCTCCGGATTTGATGGTTCGGGGTGTGACGGGGTGACTGAGCTGGAGAAAACAATGCAGAAGGTGATGGCAAAAATCATCGCCCTGATAAGGCATCCTCGGCTTTTCTCATCCCTCTTCTCTTCGATTCCCCTCCTCCGTTTAAATATGGAGATACAGAGGCAGGGCAGGAAGAGGACAGGCCGAGAGTCTATTCTGCCATGTTTTTTTTTAATCAACATGGTATATTTAATTCGCCGCCAGGGGCTGGAACCATTTTTTCAGGCTCAACCTTATGTTCAGGAACTTCTATGGAAATGTTGTAATGATTGAGGCTGCCTGCCCCCCCTGTGGGGGTAACGACCGTCTTTGCCTGCCCCGTTAAAGGGGGAATGGTGGAGTATTCCATTATTCCAATTGTGAGCGAACCGAACTATGTTCGAAACAAAACCTCCATCAGGTTGCAAACCTTACTGATAAACAATTGCGAGTGAAGCGAACCAGGTTTGTTAACATGATGTTTATTCACATTATCAAGGTTTTCTGATATAATTAAATGTAATAGTTTAAAGCTATCGGTGTTGGCATGAATAGTATTAAAAACATTTTGAATCCGCCATCTGTTTTTAATCTGCCTCAGGCAGACAGAAGCAGATTAACCACGTTTCATCCTGATGATTATCCTGTTCATCAGGACTCTGATTCTGTAACCGTGGGAGGGGCGTCCTTTTTACCTGAAGAAAAGGAAAGATTCTCCAGTTTAAAAGATACCACACCGTCACCTGAGAACAGGGTGGAATCATCTCCGGAGAAAAAGTCTGAGAGACTATCGGCCCAGAGGTCTTCTGTTCCGCTGGTTATCCCAATGGGACTTGACGAAACACCTGAGGCAATAACCCAGCAATCAGGCAGAACAGACCATAAAGATGATATATCAGGTGGACCTCAAACGCAGGGAAGCAGCACTCCACTTCTCAGTCGTTCCACGACAGCTGACAGCAGGAGTCGGAACTTTCCCGGTGCGTCGTGGAACTGGGAGACGATCATCCTTTCGCAGGATGAGGTGAGGGAAAACTTTAGAACCGCGCAGGAGTTTTTCTCCCAGATGAACCGTTTTAAAGATGAGTTCGCCTCCAATATCGGTAGTGCAGCCACTGAGCTTTCCAGTGAAGAGAAGGCGGCAGTCAAAGATTATACAGGCGGTGTCTTCGAGCACGTCAACAGATACCTGAGAGGAAATCAGACATCATTTCAGAAGATCATCAGGTTCGGCACATTCGGTAAATATACGAAGAGCCTGAAGGCTACGGCAAAGCTGGTATCCTCGGCGCTGAACAAGATGCCTCCTTATGAGGGGAAGGATGTTTACAGGGCTGTTCACCTCCCTGGCGAGGTTATGGCAGCTTATAGTCCCGGGGCTGTCGTTACTGAGCACGGCTTCACCAGTTGCAGCAAGACAATGAACGGTATGAGAATCAAACGTGACAGTGTAGTATTTGTGATCCGTTCAAAGACCGCAAGGGATGTTCAGAATCTCTCCCTGTCCGGGTATGAGGAAGAGGTGCTTTTCAGGCCGGAATCACGATTCAAGGTGCTTTCCGTCGAAGATGGAACAACAAAAGCCGGGAAAGCCAGATTCATCTATATGGAGGAACTGCAGTGACAGAGTCTGCGAACTCTTTCCAGATTGACGAAAGGGAAAGGCTTCTGCTCCGGGATATGAAGGAAAGCCTCTGGAAACAGCTGAACACTCAGCATTCTTACCAGTCAAAGCATCTGGATGAGAAAAAGGTCCGATACCCCATCGGAATATATGGCTTCGACGAAGCCATTGACAGTTAAATCAACAGTTGTTGAGCTCAGTTTAGAATTCGATCTTCGGTGATGTGTTTTCGTTGATATTCCACACTACTGCTTCCTGATCGACTTTTCCATCTACAACCTTCTTTCTATAGACAACCCAGAGACTTTCTGTGTCTATGGCCATGAGATCTGTCACGTTGTCTTTCTTGAATTCCACAATATAACAGGTCTTTTCCAGTGTCTGAGTCTGTGGGACTGCAGCATCAGGTGGCGGAGGAATGAATGTTGGCTGCACTGAGGGTGAAGCTGATGGTGGCGCTGTCGGTGACGCTGATGGTTGCGCTGAAGCAGAAGGATCAACTGAAGGTGATGGGCTGGCATCAGGTGAAGGCTTCGTATCAGGGACCTTGCCTACAGTCACTTTGTCCATTGTTATGGTGCCTTTTTCGGAAGATACGGAGACTTCCTGTCCCACATTGAGGGTAAGCTTTTCAGTGCTCTTGATGGTACCTTCAGGATATTCGTGGAGTATCTTCAGGAAATCATCGAGAAGTGATACCACTATTGGAGTATTTTTCAGTTTCAGCTCTTCAATGCTCATCCATTTGCGGGCTATACCCTTTTTGCATTTGAGCGATTCGGGTTTTTCTTCTGGGAGATATAGAAGAACGGTTCTGGCATTCTTGCCTGCTGCTATTCTTGTCTTGATATTGTTGGGCCTTACACAGCTGTAATCTAATATATACACTCCAGGAGCGCCTGTATAGAAGATAGTCATTGTGTAATCCTTTATGGTATCGGCCTTTTCAGTCATGGCCTGGACAATTTCCTTCGCTGAGGTAAAAGTTTTCTCATTCTGGGCCGTTATCACTGTGCAATACAGCAGTGATATTACAATCAGTACAAGAAATGACACGAAAACTGTCTTTTTCATTCTTTCCCTCCTTGCGTGATGATTTGGATTTGCAGATATGACTGGCTCAGGTGTGATCTTCCAGCCTATATGCGATTTCTCTTCGCGCACTCATTCGACAGAGACTTTCCCACTCCTCCTCAAGAGGAAATAGTAAGAATCTCCTCGAAGTGAAAGAAAATTCAGCGGCAGCCGGAGGAGAACTGTCTTGATTGAAATGACAGGAAAGGATGATTCTCAGGGAGAGAAACGGGATGGATAGAGCTTTTCCCAGATCATCGCCCTTCATCAGGATACAGGCCGGGGGAGCACCGCAGGTAATAAGCCTGGAACCCGGCCAGGTGCTTGTAATGGGAACAGACAAGCAATGTGATATCGTTCTCCCTTTTGGTAAAAAGGTTTTTCCCAGGCACGCCTCCATCGAGTGTGCTGCAGGCTCCAGGATTGTAAGAAAGCTCTATGAACCTGCCACAGTCTTTGTCAATGATCTGCCGGTTGCAGAACAGCAGACTCTATACGATAGTGATGTAATACGGCTTGGCGAGGTCGTTGTTGAGTATGGCGACAGCTCGACCAGAAAAAGCACAGGCACCCAGGCAACAATGAGCCAGGGCACTCAGGCAGGAATGAGCCAGGGCACCCAGGCAGCGATGAGCCAAGGCACCCAGGCAGCGATGAGCCAGGGCACCCAGGCAGCGATGAGCCAGGGCACCCAGGCAGGAATGAGCCAGGGCACCCAGGCAGCGATGAGCCAGGGCACTCAGGCGAAGATAACGCCGCCGGCACATCCAGGACTACGCGACTCTTCACTCTCTCTGCAGAGCCAGTCCACGCAGACAAAGAAGATGCTTCCCACCATCCCTGAGCACGTGCTGAAAGAGGAGACCATCACAATCGGACGCGACCCGGCCAATACTGTCATAGTATCCCATGAGATGGTATCGCGCTTCCATTCAAGGGTCGAATATCGTCAGAAGGCGTATCACATTGTGGACCTTCACAGCACAAACGGCACATTTCTGAACGGTGTCATGATTCAGGATTCGGTTCTGAACAAGGGTGATCTGATCCAGATAGGCGATATAGAATTTGTCTTCGATGGAAAAAGCCTCAGGCAGACTGCCAGAGAAGGCGAGGCTCGAATCGATGCAATAAATCTGGTGAGGACAATAGGAAAGAAAGAAATACTGATTCTCAATGATATAAGCCTCTCCATATATCCCAGAGAACTGGTGGCTATCGTGGGCGGATCAGGTGCCGGTAAATCGACACTTATGAACGCGCTGGGGGGATTCAGCCCTGCCGACAGCGGGAGAGTGCTTGTCAACAGCATTAACTTCTATAAGTATTTTGACGCCTTTCGCTCTTCACTGGGCTATGTGCCTCAGGATGACATCATCCACAAGGAGCTCTCGGTGTTCAAAGCCCTTTTCTATGCCGCCTCACTGAGGATGCCGGAAGATATGAGGAGAACAGAACGTGAAGCCCGCATTCAGCAGGTGTTGACCGATCTGCAGCTCACTCACAGGACAGATACAGTCATTACCCAGCTCTCCGGCGGAGAGCGAAAAAGAGTCAGCATTGGCGTTGAGCTGCTGACCCGGCCGAGACTTTTTTATCTCGACGAGCCCACTTCAGGACTCGATCCCGGTCTCGAGATGGACATGATGAGAATTTTCAGAGCGCTTGCCGACCAGGGTCATACGACTGTGCTCATCACACATGCAACCAAAAATCTTGGCCTGTGCGATCAGGTAATATTCCTGGCCAGGGGAGGATATCTCGCGTATTTCGGTCCTCCTGCCGATGCTCTGCGATACTTTGAGGCCGATGATTTTACCGATATTTACGTAAAACTTGAGCGCGACAAGCGGCCGGAGCTCTGGGGTAGACAGTTCAGGAATTCTGTGGAGTACAAGACATATGTTCTGAACAGGCTCAAGGAAGTTAATGCCGGTGATGATTTGACAGGGAGTACTCTGAGCGCCGGTAAAGCTCAGGGAGCGCATCCGGTAATTGAAAAGCCCCCGGTAAAAGAGAAGCATAAATCCACCAAGGGTGGTGCCAGAACATCACAGTTCAGGCAGTTCACCATTCTGTCAACGAGGTATATAGAAATACTCGTGCGCGATACAAGGAACTTCGGTATCCTTCTCTTTCAGGCCCCTCTGATCGGCGTGCTTCTGTCGCTTGTATACGGTACGGATATCTTTAACAAGACGGCCGGCAACTATGCAGAGGCAAAAAGCCTCCTCTTCTTCCTTATATGTATATGCATATGGTTCGGCACAAGCAACTCGGCCAGAGAAATAGCCAAGGAGATAGCCATATACCGCCGCGAGCGGTTTATCAATCTTGGAATCGCGCCGTACATATTTTCAAAGGTGGCAGTTCTCTCTCTACTGTGTATCATTCAGACATCAGTGCTGCTCGGAATTATCTGCTTAAAAGTGAAGTTCCCCGATCTGGGCTTCCCCATGTATCGCGATATATTTATTGCCATGGTCCTAACATCACTTGATTCAATGGTCATGGGCCTGATGATCTCGGCGCTTGTGGGGAATCCAGACAAGGCAGCCAGCATTGTGCCAATACTGCTTATTCCGCAGATTGTGTTCTCCGGTGCAATCATTCCTCTGAAAGGCGCAGCAGAGATAGTATCATATTTTACCCTCAGCCGATGGGGATTTGAGCTGATGGGGCATCTTACAGAAACCTACAAAGTGCCGCTTGTGACAACGCCTGTTCTCCGAAGAAGCAGCGAAGGAGTCTTCGAGATCATCCAGTCCACACATTGGATTATACTGCTCTGCTATCTGGCCATATTCATCCTCTGCGCCTGTCTCTTCCAGCGCCTGAAGGACTACTCCCGGGTAAGATAAAACAGGGACACTTATTTCAGCAGCCAGTGTAATCTCTCAGAAATCTATGGAAGCGCTGTGACAACTGCAGTATGCCTAAGATTTGGCGTCATTTTCCGGAGTAATGTCATCCATTATTCTATGAGCGGCGGCAACACAGCTGTCACAGATAAAGACTCTCGGGCCGGCAACGAGTTTTGCGACTTCCGCTGTTACGTTCGGGATAGACAAATGCGTGAGAATAAATCAATGCCTGTAACCAAATGGAGGGTTTATTTCATATTTCAACGAAATCTCGGATATCAGGGTTCCGACCGAGTGAACGTGGATAAAGAATAGTTTTTCGGGGGTTCACCATTTTTTTTTCCCCATAATTCCAACATTCTCCCCTTAACGGGGACAGGCAAACGCGGTCGTTACCCCCCACAGGGGGGCAGGCAACATTTCTATAGAAGTCCCGAGGCATAAATTACAAGTAATGTGTCAAATGAGTTGATATTCCTCTCCTTTACAGCAGAGCCCTTTGTAGATTATAATTAAATTGAGAATAATCTGTCAGTTCCTGCGACCTTGTTGTTGCAGAAATGAGATATCCGGGAGGCTGCATAATATGAAGACTTCACTGAAGCCCGGAATGACCCTGCAGGGTCGTTACAGGATTCTCTCCCTCATTGGAAAGGGAGGTATGGGCTTTGTATATAAAGTGCTGGGCCTGAGGCTCAACAAGGAGTTCGCCCTCAAGGAGATGTACGATCATTTTGTTGATCCCGGAGACAAGGAGCGTGTTATCAAGCAGTTCCAGAATGAGGCGGAGACTTTAGCCCGCCTGGAACACTTCGGTATTCCCCGCATTGTAGACACATTTGAGGAAAATGAGCGTCATTATCTGGTCATGGAGTATGTAGACGGCAAGACTCTTGAACAGGTGGTAATGGACAACCCTCAGTACATAATGGAAAGCCAGGTAATTGAGTGGATTGAGCAGATTCTGGATATCCTGGATTATCTGCACAACAGGCCAGATCCCATTATTATCCGCGACCTCAAACCGGCCAACATCATGCTGGGGAACGACAGAAAGATACATATCATCGACTTTGGTATCGCCAAGATCTTCGATCCGAAAGACAGGACTCAGACAGCCATCAAGGGAAGTGGCTCGGCAGGATTTGCACCTCCTGAGCAGTACGGCAGCGGCGGCACCGACCCCCGCTCAGACATCTATGCTCTTGGTGTCACACTGTACTACCTTCTCACCAAGGTTATTATTGCTGACTCAGTGGACAGAATACTCCAGGGGGGCGATGTCCTCCCGCCCTCCCACTATAATCCTCTCGTATCCGGTACAGTTGACGCGCTGATACAGAAGATGGTTGAACTGAAGCCTGATGACCGGTTTCAGAACGTTGCCGAGATAAGGGATTATATGGAGGGTACAAACCTCATGACAGCATCGGTTCTGCCTTCCACTATAAAGCCTTCCGCCTCCAATCTCCCGAAAACAGCAGTGAAGATGCAGAACCAGGAAGTGGTGGAAGAGTGGAAAAAGCGGCAGTCTCAGGTTTTGTTGTCCAGCAGCCCTCAGAGTTCTCAGAACCTTGAGAACTCGGGAAACCCTCAAGCCGCGCCTGTCCAGCCTGCTGTCGGTGAGAGGGAATATCACTTTGTATCTGAAGCCATGCTAAAAGGGAAGAGGGATGAAAATGCAGTAGAAAAGGGAAAAAAGAAGAGTGGAATACCTACATTCCTCATTACAGGAATGTTTGTGGGAGTATTTATATTTCTGCTCATGTGCATCTCCATCCCCTACTTCCTGAAAGTTGGCGCACGGCAGGCCGCAGTCAATCCATCACCGAGTCCTTCGCCTTCACCGACTGTGACGAAGGTGGTTGAGGAGCAAAGGACGGTGGCGGGAAAGATTGTAAAGCTCGAAAAATCAGAAGACACAGTCAGGATTCAGGTCAAGACATCAGACGGCCCTTTGAGCCTTACCATGAAACGTTCGAATTACCCGAAGAAAGCAAAGATCGGCGCCGAGGTAAAAGGTAAATACAAGATTTCAGGCGAAGGTGTCACTAAAGCTCCCTGGCCTGTAGTGTCATTGACAGTAACAAAATCTGCTCCGGCTCCTAAACCGGCTCCTGTCTATGTCCCGCCGGCAGGCGGCGGCTACAGCGGCGGTGGCGGCTACAGCGGCGGTGGCGGCAGCTACAGCGGTGGCAGATCCGGTGGCAGTGGCGGCAGCTCCGGTGGCGGCGGAGGCAGCTCCGGTGGCGGCGGTCTTACACACGGCAGGCAGAATTACTGATAAAACAGGCTGGAGAATTTCCCTCCGGCACGGCCATAATGAACAGAGGCACAGGAAGCTGTGTCTTTTCCTTTTTATCACGATCATACCAGGGAATACAGGCATTACAGGAAAGGTAGTACAGGCAGAGAATAATGAACATTAACAATAGCTTTCCGCGTTTGATCCTATCTAGAAAGGACAGATGAACATGAGATATTCTGCAAAGCTTTTCATCATTATCATCCTTTGCGTTTTTATGCTCACAACGGCACTGGCGGCCCAGGACGCTCATTATTTCAACAGCCAGGGTAAAAATTTCGTACAGAGAAAGATGTGGGATAAAGCAATAGAGGCCTTCCAGAGGGCTATTGCGCTGCAGCCTAAAAACTTTGAGGTTCATAACAACCTCGGTTATGCTCTTGAAGAGGCCGGCTATTATAAGGAAGCGCTTGCTGAGTATGAGGTCGCTTTGAAGATAAAGCCGGATTACAGGCCTGCCCTGGAGAACATCCTGTCCGGTGTCGGCAGATGGAGCCAGGATCTGATTGACCACGGACAGTATTCTGCAGCAGAAGATATCCTGAAGGCAGGTATCGCAAGAGCACCCGATGCCGGCGAGCTATACTATTTCCTCGGAGTCACCTATCAGGCCATGGGTAAATCTGCTGAATCGCTGGCAATGTGGAAAAAGGCAGCACAGATCCGTCCGGACTCCAGCATCGCTCATTATGTGAAGGCCGTAGAGAAGATTTCGGCAACTGACTACCCTGGTGCCGTCAGCGAATTGAATGAAGCCATAAAGAAAAAGCCTGATAATGCATATGCTCACAACCTGATGGGAATAATTCTGGCAAATATTGGGAAGCCCCAGGAGGCAATAGCCAGGTTCGAGACTGCAATAAAGCACAAGCCCAACTATGCAGAAGCTTATCTGTCCATCGCAACGCTGCATGAGCGCGCCGGAAAGATGGACGATGCCATAAAGTATTATAAGATGGCTACAATTAAAAATCCCTATTCAGTAAGGGCTTTGATGCATATGGGAAAGATCTATTTTATGGCAGGACGCTTCTTTGACGCTGAGTCCTGCTATCAGAGGGCTCTGAGGATACAGCCTCTCTCGGCTCCAATATACAACGATCTTGCATTTACGCTGGCGCAGCAGAATAAGCTGAACGAAGCGATAAAGGCATTTGAGACTGCAGGACAGCTCAATCCCAGGAATATTGATGCTCACTATGCTCTTGGACTGATATACTTCAACAACAGGGCCAAAGGGCAGGAATATGCTCAAAAAGCCGCCGAAGAGTTTCAGAAGTGCCTGGCCATAGATCCCTCACATAAATACAGCGCTCAGGCGTCACAGAAGCTTGCCGAACTGGGAGGTCAGATGCCTGTCGCCACTGCTTCCCCTGGTATTACCCAGACATCGGTGGCTCCAATAGTCTGTGAGAGCCCTGATGGCGATCTGTCGCTCGCCATCACACCTGAATGGCAGGGAGTAACGGTTCAGGGAGAAGGATCGGATAAGTATCTCTGGGTTATGGCACAGCCGGCCAAAGGTCTCACACTCACTGTATACAAGCCTCAGAACGTTCCTGTCAACAATCTTTCCATGATCAAGGACTACGCCGTCAAGGAGGCAGAGAAGAAAGGTGTCAAAAAAACAGGTGAAGCTCCTGTCAAGATTGGCAGCTTCGATGCATTCAGGGTGGAGCTGGCTGACTCTGCCGGCAAGACTCTGTATCTCTATGTAACTGTCAATAATAAAAAGGCATATATCTTCATTGCCGAAGCCCAGAGTGCAGCACTTGATGATGTAGAGAAGGTTATAGGTTCAGTACAGCTCAAGTAAATGCGCTATTCCTGCTCTCTATTGAGTCTGCTTTTTGAAGCCTTTCTCCAGAAAGTACTTTTCAAGTCCCTTGGCTATCGATTCAGCCAGGATCTGCCGGCAGCTCGGATTGGCGAAGATCTGTGCCTCTTCCATACAGCTGATATGGGCCATTTCTACGAGAAGAGACGGCATTGTGCTGTGATTTATCACATAGAAGTTATTCTGAAACAGGCCGCGCTGAGGGATACCCAGCTTCTCCTCGAAAAGTGAGGTTGAAAGCAACAATGCGGTGGCTAGAGAGTAGTCTTCCGGTTTGCACCAGTGGAGCGACGAGCCTCTGAAGTAAGGATCGGTGGATGCGTTGCAGTGGATGCTCACAAAGACTGTAGCAGAGTTGGCGGCGCCGACATCGACGCGGGCCTGGAGTTCCACTCTATCCGGTGAGTTAGCCCAGGACACGTCCCTGTCACTGATCCTTGTAAGCACAACTTTCCATCCGCTCTGCTGCAGCAGTCGAGCCAGTCTCAGGGATACATCCAGTGTCACCTCTTTTTCCGTGAGCTGAAGGGAGTTGTTCACCGCACCAGGGTCACATCCTCCGTGGCCTGGATCGAGGACGATTGTTCCCCAGTTTTCCGGCTCGCCGGTCAAGCCTCTGCTGGATTTTTCAACAACCTGCGAGTCCGGTGTGAAATCCAGGTGAAGCATATGAGGAGCTGCTTTGTCTGTAACGAAGGAGAAGCCTGTCCGGGGCGCCAGAGTGAAATAGAGCCTTGTATCGCCATAGGATTTGTTCAGGAAGAGTGCATTAAAGCCTGAGACAAGTGGATCATTTAGAACAGGAGGCTTTTTATCTCCCGGAATCTCAAGAAGCGGGATATCCACAATGAGGAGTCTGGATTCGGCGTTATAGCTCCACAGATACTGAAGAGGTCCTGTGGCATTGATCTGAAATGAGAATCCTTTTTTCTGAGGCTTTACCTCAAAGGACTGAACCTGCTCATACCTGTAGCCCGATACGAGGGGTAATCTGGGAAGCATCTCGATGACGATGTCGCCGGTCATGCGGAGAGCCGTCAGCCTTCCTTCCCAGTATTGGGGATACTGAATCGTTATCCGGGTGTTTCGGCTGCCCCCTGCATTGTTCTCCACTTTTACCACGGCATCAACCATTGAGTAGTCTCCATCCCTGAGAACACTCTCAGCATCCGAGAAAAGAATGGAGATGAACTTTTCATCGGCGCGCTCCACCTTGTATTTGACCGGGCATGTGACGTGGATCAGAAACTCCCTCGTGCCTAGATCCTCTTTCCAGCAAAGATCGTCGATTATCGGAAGCAGGGTATAGGAAAGGCTTTTCTCCTCCTTCTGAACCGATACTTTCATCAGCTTCAGAAGGTCTCCGAGAGGTATGCAGGTGGTGCTGCCGACGTTCATGAAGCCTGTCCCGAGCCTTGTCTCCCGGCCTCGCCATGTACACCATCCGGTCTGTCGGTCAAAGTATATGTTTCTGCCCTGCGAGAATATAAGAAGCGTCTCTCTGCTGGAGGACCAGCTCGAAAAGGCACCGACAGCGTTCAGGAGCCGGTTCGCATCAGGTGAGTCCAGGGCGATATAAAGGCCTTTAAGGCTCTCATCAGCAGGCAGTGCGGCCCGGGAACGGAGCTGTTCTTCCCTGAGGGGAGTCATTATATCTCCTCCACGGAGCCAGAGACTGGAAATGCTGAAGGATCTTCCGGGCAGTTTGAACTGAAGTGCACCGGTTGATTGGACTTCTCCCCTCACTTCTACGGCAGTATCTGCTGAAACGCTGCAGGATATTGACAGCAGGGCTATTGCGATAAAACAGATAAAGATGCATTTATTTCTCATTCATTCAACTCCCGGGACAGGCAGTCTCTTGCAGGTATTTATCCCCTGTGGAAGAATCCTAATACCCCGTTCTTATTTGAGTACAATATGAAAACTCCTTCATATACAGAAGAGCATGACTGAAATATAAATTTATTATGAATATCTCAGTATTTTAGGACTGATGAGTTGCTTATGGACGTGGAAGCAACAGGAGCCGCAATGTGAAAAACGCAGTAGAAAAAGAGATACTCCACGGCAATCTGGTTAAGGCGATATTCGTACTGGTCATTCCAATCCTGGGATCACATTTTCTTGAGACAGCGTGGCATTTTTTAAATGGATTCTGGATCGGCAGGCTTGGTTCGACTTCATTTGCAGCTATTAATATCAGCTCTTTCGTTGTCTGGATGTTCTATGCCGTTGTGGGGATTATGAACACAGGGACTTCATCACTTGTGGCTCAGATGGTTGGTGCAGGCAGAGACGAGGATGCAGTGAAGATTGCCCATCAGGGCCTGACAGGCAGCATAATTCTTTCCGGTGTGTATTCCGTTATTGTAATAGTATATGGCAGGAATCTATTTGCCTATATGGGAGCAGAGGGAGATGTAATGGTTCTAGCATACCGGTATGCTTTTCTCGTCTTTGTGTTTGGCATACCTTTCGGCATACTTGAAAATCTCTCTGCGATTCTGAGGGGGTATGGAGACACGAAGACCCCTTTCATAGCCAACTCAGTCGGATTTGCAACCAATTTCATCCTTGATCCTCTTCTGATTCTTGGACTGGGCCCATTCCCGAAGATGGGAGTAGCTGGTGGTGCTGTAGCGACCATTGTGGGATTCTCTCTTTCTCTCGTCATATATGCTTACTGTTTTTACAAGAGAAGCCTGAAGTTCAGATTATCCCATCGGTATATGGGGCTGGACGGAGATATACAGAGAAGGATTGTTAAAATAGGTCTTCCGCCATCAATCAGCTCAATCACCTTTTCCATCGTCTATATACTTCTTTCTACAATTATCTCCCGCTTTGGCACAGAGGCACTTGCAGCTCTCGGAATAGGCCATCGGATCGAGAGCTTTTCCTTCATGATCTGCCTTGGCTTTTCGCTGGCCGGAATTACCGTAGTGGGGCAGAATATCGGGGCAGGCAATACGAAGAGGGCTGAAAAGGCGGCGTGGATCCTGATCGGGATAATAACATCGGTCACAGCGCTTATAAGCGTTCTTTACTATTTCCTGGCAGGTCCGCTGGTCTCTATTTTCATCAGCGAGCCCACGACCCACGCCATAGGAGTGGATTATATGAAGATAATATCCCTCTGTCAGATTTTCATGGGTATTGCTATTGTGCTGGACGGCGTCTTCTCCGGATCAGGTGATACTCTTCCTCCAATGCTCATATGTATCCCTGTGACACTTCTCAGGGTTCCTTTTGCATCACTGTTTGCCATGACTCTTCAATGGGGCATCAACGGTGTATGGTGGGCCATTACAATTCTTGTGGCAGTGAGAGCACTGCTTTCACTCACATGGTTCTGCCTGGGGAGGTGGAAGGTTTCTGCGAATGTACGTCAGTTTACGACCGCTGTCCAGCCGTGGGACCACAAGAAGGAATAACGGGAAGAAAGTTAAATTACATCAGGAAGCGCACCCATGTGAAATAGTCAGAACTAATCAGGCCTCGTGCAGCCTTTGAATATATCCACATAATACTACGAAGAGGAACCGTGCCCATGAATACGAGAATTATTCCTGTAGCAGCTTTATTTCTGTTCATAATTCTGCTCCTGAATCCTGCACAGAGCTCTGCATATGTCTGCAGGGATCCGGCGCTTGTTCCGTCCCCGTCGCTGAGGCTTGTCCCTTTTGCAGCTCTGCGGGATGTGGCCACGATCTACACTCCCTCTGAGTGGAAGGTTTCACCGGAAAACACGGATAATGAGCTCTGGAGCTTTCTGTCTGACGGCTCCGGGTGCCATCCTTTCGAGCTTTTCACAGTCCGCACAGGATCCAGATACAGGGACAGTGGCAGCTTCCTGCTATGGCCCCTGGCTTATGACAGCAAGATGAGAATCCTGGGTCCCATATCGTTTCCGGATTTCTTCAACCCATGGAGAGAGCGCTTCTTCGTCCATTATATTAAAGATGATATCATGATGTCGGCAATTTACAGTGGTTATAACGACAGAGATAAGGGCATCGATATCGATATTGAGTCTGTCTTTCACACAGATTACTTTGATTATTACGAAGCTCTTTCATGTGCCATGCTTTACAACGTTTACAGCCCCGGAGCCGATGCTCCCGGCGAAGTGCAGGCCTATGACAGTTTCAAGACCATATACCAGTGCACGGCAATGAACGTTCCCCTCTCTGACCTGACCCCGGAAGAGGCGATTACATCGTTTTATTCCTGTCTCATAACTAACCGCTGGGAACGTGCCAGAGGATATCTGGATCGATCTGTTGATAAACTGCCCCCATGCGGTCATGTGCTATTCAAGGAAAGAAGCTGGTGGGCGGTCGTTTCTTACACTCTTCTTTTCACCCGCATCTATAAGGATCACGTTGAGTGTGCGATGAAAAAGGAGGTGCGCCAGCAGGGTGAAACCCAGGAAGGTATCGACATAGTGAAGCTGAAGAAGAGCAAAGACAGGTGGAAAGTCATTTCTATACCGTAGAATAGGGGGACAGACTCCTTTTTTTTTAAAAAAAGGAGTCTGTCCCCATTCAAGCTGAAAGGAGTCTGTCCCCTTGGACCACAAACTGGAACGGTTATTATACGAGAAAAAAAGGAGTCTGTCCCCATTATGAACAGGACTTTTAGAGAAGTAGCCATATCAAAGCCCAGAGTAGGCGAGGAGGAGGCCAGAGCTGTATATGAGGCTGTTAAAAGCGGTCAGCTCTGCGAAGGACCGAGGGTCAGAGAATTTGAAAGCACCTTTGCCCAGATGGTGGGTGTGAAGCACGCCGTTGTCTGTTTCAACGGCACCGTAGCTCTTCATCTTCTGTGGCGTATACTGGAAGTTGGTGAAGGTGATGAAGTGATAGTACCTTCCCTGACTTTCATCTCCACAGCGGTGTCACTTCTCTATGTCGGCGCGGTGCCGGTCTTTGCTGAGGTGGATCCGGTGAGCTTCAACATAGATCCGGATGATGTGCGCAGGAAGATTACCACCAGGACTAAAGCAATAATGCCTGTTCATTATGCAGGGCAGATCGCCGATATCGAAGCCCTGTTGAAGATAGGTGCTGAGCACGATATTGTGGTAAGTGAAGATGCTGCCGAGGCGGCCGGTGCTTATTTCCGCGGCAGGCATGCTGGGAGCTTCAGCAGAGCATCAATCTTCAGCTTCACACCTACAAAGAACATGACAACCGGAGAAGGCGGCCTCATCACTACCGACGATACTGACCTGGCCACACGCGCGAGGATTCTGAAGAACCACGGTATGGACAGGGAATACCATCACATAGAGGCCGGATACAACTACAGGATGACGGAAATGCAGGCCGCAATGGGTATTGTACAGTTCAGGAAGTTGGAGGAGAACATTGAGATTAAAAACAGAAATGCATCATACCTGTCGCGCGAGCTATCAGAGATCGAGGGGATTATTACCCCTGCTGTGCTTCCTGAAAGGAACCATACCTTCATGATATACAGCATCAGGATAGATGAAAGCAAGCTTGGTGTATCCAGGGACGCGATGCTCAAAGGCCTCCGGGAAAGGGGGATACAGGCCAAGATTTACTTCCCGCCGGCTCACCTGCAGCCGGTGTTCCGGGCCAGAGGGCACATGGAGGGAGACCTCCCTGTTACAGAAGGGCTGTCCCGGTCAATTATCTCACTCCCGATTCATACAAGTCTCACCGAAGATGATCTCCGTCATGTAGTTTATTCGATAAAGGAGATCATACAGGAGGGAAAGCTGTGAAAGCTGTGCCGGCAGGCTTCAGGCGCTTTGTGGATACTATATGCCCCAGACAGAAATATTGCAGGGAACTGCTGTCTGCCTTCACTTTGTCTTTATTGATTATAATGGCAATCTGCTGCGCTTCTCCATCATCTTCCGGAGAAACATCCGTCATCGGGCTGGCCTCTGAAAAGGTGCTTCTTCCTTCTGCGAAAGCCCGGCGGACTCTGCTGCACGGCGCGAATGACACTTTCAGCAACTATACAGCTGCACTGGAGAAAGTCGGCTGCCATCCTGTAATTGTATCTACAGGGGATCAGATCGATTATGAATCAATTGACGGCGTCCTTCTGCCCGGCGGTGCAGACATCAACTCAGCTTTTCTGAATCAGAAGCCTTTTGACAGGCCGACCTGGACAGACCCGGAATTTGACCGGTTCGAGCTGGACATAATAAAGGAAGCCTGGAATCGAAACAAGCCGATTCTGGCCATTTGCAGGGGGGCTCAACTTATAAATGTATACAGAGGCGGCACTCTCTATGGTGATCTCCCTTCTGAGAGAGGCATCAGAGATGGAGTCTGGCATAGAGATCCTCGAACAAAAAAGGAAACTCATCATGTTATCAATATAGCATCCGGAACCCTTCTTCATCAGATTCTCGAAAGACCGGTCAAGATCGTCAACAGCCATCATCATCACGCGGTGAAAGATTTTGGTGACGGTCTGGTTTGCGATGCACTGGCGCCAGACAAAGTCATTGAAGCATTTCACGCTCCGGATCTGACGTTCTGTCTCTGTGTTCAGTTCCATCCTGAAAGACTGATTAAGGAAGACAGGCTTTTTCTTAAAATCTTCCAGCGCTTTCATGAAGAGACGGTGAAATACAGAAAAGCGCGCGAGACAAGAAGTAATGGATCCGTTGTGGAATTAATGAAGCAATCCCTGCAGTCTATCCCTGGGAATGCAGGAATTGCTTTGAAATCCGGACACTCTCTCAGCGATGCCCGCATCAGAATGAACAATATGCTGATTAAGCAGGTAGCTTGACAGTTTCGGGGAATACTAAACTATTAATGGCTATAATGAGGAATACTGTTAACAGAAATTTTTCCAAACTGTCACGGGGGATGATGCATTTCTTCATCTGTGTGACAGCCTTAATATTTCTCCTGTCTTTTTTTACAGGCTGCAGGACAAATGAAGGGCAGAAACCTCTTATAGGAGTCGTCCTCAAGGATAATGCGAATCCAAAGTTTCAGGATATAGAAAAAGGTGCGAGAAAAGCTGCAAATGAAGGAAACGCTGAGATTCTGGTGCTGGCACCTGAGAGAAGAGATGCTGATAAGCAGGCGCAGTTAATCAGGGATCTCGTGGAAATGAAGGTAAATGCTCTGTGCATTGCACCGGAGGGTCCTGATGGCGTTATTCCGGCCATAGCCAGAGCCTCAGATAAAAAGATCCCTGTTGTGCTTGTCGAATCCGACATAGACAGAGACAAGGGAAACGCGGCCCATGCAGTCATCGCCAGTGTTGTTACAGGAAATTACTTCAACGATGGAGTGACTGCCGGCAGATTTCTGGCCAGGAAGATCAACGGGAAAGGCAGATTGGCTCTCATGGAAGGAGTTCCTGGAAGCCTTACCGGAAAGAGCAAGCGTGAAGGATTCCTGGAAGCAATTAAAAGCTTTCCTGAGATACAGGTAATCTTCACAAAGCCAGGCTACTATAAGAGAAGCAAGGGATTCGAGATAGGAATGGATCTCCTCAAGAGCTACGAGGATCTCGATGGAGTCTTCGCATTCAACGATATGATGGCAATTGGTGTGTCCGATGCTCTGAGTATTGTCGGTACAGACAATAAGCCGATAATAATAGGTTTTGATGGCACAGAGGAAGGTAAAAGAGCTGTCAAAGAGGGGAGAATTGATGCAACATTCTTCAATAACCCTTATCAGATGGGATATCTGGCTGTAAAATATGCGTTGACTGTTTGCAGAGGAGGAAAGGTCCCTCCTCTCACTTTGACAAAGACCGATTTCATGACAAAGGAGAAGTTGTTTCTGCCTTTTGAATAGCAAATTGTAACTATTAAGACATATATCTGCAACGGGGAGCGATAAAATGAGTCTGCAGGCTGTAAATGATAAGAACAGCCTGCAATGGAGAAGATAAAGCTGGATTTAAATGCTGCAAGCCATTGAAAGGGAGTGAATTTGATTGGCAGTTGGAAAATCTGTTCCCAGATGCGACGCACTCGACAAGATAGCAGGTCGTGCACAGTACATTGACGACATTGACATGCCGGGGCAGTTGTTCGGCACCACGATAAGGAGTCCTCACGCCTGTGCAATGATCAGAAAGATTGAAAGGGAGCCCGGTTTTGATTGGGATGGTATTGTCACCTGCACTGCCGAGGATATTCCAGGTCAGAATGTATTCAACAATTTCAACATGGATGTCCCTTTTCTGCCGAAGGATGGAAGGGTGAACTACGCTGCTGAGCCTGTGATGCTTGTAGCGGCGCCGGACAAAGCCCGTCTGAAGGAAGCCGTTCGTCACATCCATATTGAATATGAGCCCCTTCCTGCAGCCCTCACCGTCGAAGATGGCCTTGCGGTGAAGCAGAAAATATACGGTGAGAATAATATCCTGAAGGAATATGAGGTCAACAAGGGAGAGTCTCTGGAAGGGATGGCCGGTGCGAGCATTGTGAGGGAGGGGACCTATGTTACCAATCACCAGGAGCATGTCTATATTGAGCCTCAGGGTATCATTGCCGTACCTGACCCTGACGGTGGCGGAGTAACGATTTACGGTTCAATGCAGTGCCCTTACTATATCAGGCTTGAAACGCAGAAGCTGTTTAATTTTCCGCCGGAGAAGATAAGAGTCATTCAGTCCACTACCGGCGGCGCATTTGGAGGCAAGGAGCATTTTCCTTCGATAGTTGCTGGGCATGCGGCTTTGCTTGCATTGAAAGCCGGCCAGCCTGTCAAGATGATATATGAACGTAAGGAAGATGTTGAAGGAACTTCAAAGAGACATCCATCCATAATTACGGTGAAGTCAGGCGTCGATAGCGATGGAAATCTTGTGGCAATGGACGTCGATATTATCTTTAATGGCGGTGCCTATTCAATGGCTACTCCGGTGGTGCTGGCCAGAGCCGCCATTGCAGGAATAGGTGCCTACAACTGCCCCAATGTGCACATACGTGCAAGGGCAGTTGCAACAAACACCATCCCCACATCAGCATTCAGAGGCTTTGGAGCTCCTCAGATATTCTATGCTGTTGAGCTGCACATGACAAAGGTGGCAGAAGAATGTGGGCTCGATCCATACCTGTTCAGGAAGCGCAATCTGCTCAAGGAAGGTGATTTGACAGCTACAGGACAGGTGCTGCGCTACAGTGTGGGCATAGGCGACTGTATAGATGTTGTAAAAGAACGCTCTCAGTTTCTGGAGCTCTATGAGAAATACAGGAATCAGCCTGAGAGCCTCAAAAAGAGGAGAGGCATAGGGATCTCTGCTGTCTTTCACGGAGCAGGCTTCACCGGGAAAGGCGAAGACAGGATCAAGGCGAAGGCAGGGATCACTCTGACCCCTGATGGGCACGTCAGGATTCTCTGCGGAACTACAGAGATGGGACAGGGGATGAGGACAATTCTCCCGCAGATAGTGGCAGAGGTTCTGCAGCTTCCGGTTGAGCAGGTGAGCGTGGAGAAGACCGATACTGCGCTGGTGCCGGACAGCGGTCCTACAGTGGCATCCCGTACTACCATGATTGTCGGAAAGGTTCTGAAAGATGCAGCTGCCGAGATTCTGGAGAGCCTGAAAGTGGCGCTTGTGGATGTTACTGGTAAGCCGGCTGCGGATTTTGACTATCGTCAGGGCAGGTTCCACAGCAGTGATGGGCAGATCTTCGATTTTTCCCAGGCAGTGCGTCTCTATCACAAAACTGGAAAAGAAGCCACCTTTTACAGCCAGTACAGCCACCCTCCGTTCATCAAATGGGATGAGCAGAAATTTATTGGTGATGCATATGCAAGCTTTGGGTGGGCGGCCTGTGCAGTTGAGGTAGAAGTCGATATGTCCACCTTTGAGGTGGACATAGTAAGGATTGTCAACGCTCACGATGTAGGGAAGGCTATCAACCCGCTTCTGGTTGAGGGGCAGATCGAAGGCGGAATCGTTCAGGGATGCGGCTATGCACTGCTGGAGGAGATGAAACTAAGAGACGGCAGGATTCTGAATAACAACTTTACCACCTACATTATTCCCACCTCCCTTGATGCACCGTCCATAGAGACGATTATTGTGGAGAAGGAATACAGCTATGGTCCTTTTGGGGCAAAGGGAGTCGGAGAGATACCTCTTGTACTGCCCGCCCCGGCTATTGCCGCAGCGGTCAGGCAGGCCACAGGTTTCGAAATTGACGAGATACCCATTACACCGGAAAAGCTCTTCGCCATTGCAGCGAACATTTCAAAAAATGAATGATGATGAGTGCCCCAATGCATCATAAATGAGAGGAAGGAAATTATTCATATGCAGGTTACTTTCACAGTGAACGACAAAGAAGTGACACTTTCGGTACCACCTGAAAGGAGACTGGTAGATATTCTGAGAGAAGATCTGAAGCTTACCGGTACAAAGGTTGGCTGTGGTGAAGGCGAGTGTGGAGCCTGTACTGTAATAATGAACGGTCTCACTGTCAACTCCTGTCTTATACCGGCCTGCCAGCTCGGAGGCTCGCGAATCGTAACCATTGAAGGGCTTGATGAGAAAGGACTGATTGACGACATCAAGAAGACTTTTGTAGATGCAGGAGCAGTGCAGTGCGGCTACTGCACGCCGGGAATGGTTATCTCCGCTCATACGCTTCTTGAGAAGGCAGTTAATCCTTCAGAGAATGAAATAAAGGAAGCCATGGCCGGAAACCTCTGCAGATGCACCGGCTATGCAAAGATAATCAGCGCTGTAAAGAACGCTGCCGATATCAGACGGGGGGGCAGACAGTAATATGACTTTGAAAGAAGGTTACAATCCCGGAACTGTTGATGAAGCACTTGAAATCCTAAATCAATACCAGGACAGGAAAGTCAGGGTTATTGCCGGCGGCACCGATCTGATGGTCTTCCTGAAGGACGGCAAAGCCGATTTCAATCACCTTGTAGATATAACCGGCATAAAGGATCTGCAAGGTGTCCATGAAGATGGAGACAGGCTCGTGATAGGCCCTCTGGTTACACACGCCGAGGCTGCAGTTGATCCCCTGATAGCAAGAAAAGCGCCTGTTCTGATAAAGGGGTGTGCCATCATGGGCTCGCCTCAGATTCGTAATCGCGGCACTATTGGCGGCAATGTCTGCACAGGGAGCCCTGCAGGTGATTCTCTTCCTGCTCTGGCAGTGCTGGGGGCGGTTTTTACTCTGAAAAGCCTTTCTGGAGAGCGTGCAGTGCCTTTCAGCGAGTTCTTTACAGGCCCTCAGAAAACAGTGATAAAGCCTGATGAGCTTCTTACGGCGATAACCATTATTCCCATGAAGCCGAAAGAGCATCATTTCTATGAAAGGCTGGGTCTCCGGAAGGCGCTTACAGTGTCAAAGGCATCAGTTGCTGTCGCGGCAAAGATTGACGGCAGAACAGTGAAGGATATACGCATTGCGCTGGGGAGTGTAGGGCCCACTGTCAGGAGAGCAGAGCTTGCAGAGAACTATCTCTTGAACAGAGCTCTCAGTGAAGAAGTGATTGCGCAGACAGTCAAGAACGTACAGAAAGATGCTGCACCTATCGATGACATCCGTTCTACAGCCGCATATCGGACTCACGCCGCAGGAGTGCTGCTGGAGCGATTTCTGCATTCACTGATACAGTGAGAGATGCTCAGTATCCTGGAAGCCGATGCGTGCCGTGACAGGATTAGAAGGTAGGTTCTTCTGATACGGTAAGGAAGCGCAAGCGTAAGATACTGCATTGTAAGAGAATACATGAGGCTGTCCTTGTAAAACCTTGACAGGATGAGGATGGCTTTTTCGATCCCTTCCCTCTTATAGACCAGGCGTCCGGCTTTTGCCAGATCCGGGAGGTTTTCTGCAATGATTTCAATGGCATTGACGAAGCGCGAGCCAGGTGGGAGGGCCTCTTTCACCTTCAAAATCAGTGACTGGAGTACAGCCTTTTCATCGAATTGGCTGTTTTGTTTACTCTCCGACAGGGATGCTTCCGATTCAGATTCAAGCGGCTGATCATTATCAGGGACATTTTTCACATCCATGAAGCGGTCGTTTAATCGTTCATCCCAGGCAAGGCAGATCTTCCTCTCGAGCTCGTCTACGAAGGCAATCGACAGTCTGAAGAGGACCCACAGGTTTATGACAAGAAGCGCGATGATGACGATGTTGAAGCTCTGCACCGACAGGGCTATGACTGTCGTGAAGAAGATCATAAGAATGGCAGTGAACACATTGGCAAGACGGTAGAAGAGAATATCAATCACCGCTTTCGCACGGTATTTCTCCTCCTTTGTACAGGGGATATAGAGCATTTCACGAGTCACCTGGGAGATGCCGTATTTAAGGCTGCCGTCCAGCACTTTGGTCACTACTATGGCGTTGAGAGAAGATATTAATGCAAAGGCTCCTAGTGTGATGATATTAACTGATGGAGCCAAAAGCAAAGCTCCGAAGATCCCCATGTATTTGTACAGGAGCGGTGCAAAGAATAGAAGGATAAAGGAAAGTGTGTTGGCCCAGAAGTATACATTTCCCATGAAGATAGTCTTGCTTTCCTTGTCCAGGATTACATTCTCCATTACTCTTCCGATCTGGAAGTCGATGAGCTTTGAGCACATGATCATGATGCAAAGCAGGATGGTGAAAAGAAGAAGATAGCGCGAGCATACCACCATCCTGAAGTTTTCGCATATCTCAGCCATGCCCTTCAGGCAATTATCCTGCTTTTTGCTTTTAAGGTCGTGAATATTGAAGCTCTCTTCCTGCCTTCGGGCCAGGGTGTCGACACGGATGATGATTGCTGCAATCAGGCCTGTAAATACTGCAGATACAAGGAGCAGATTCTCTGTATCCATATGTCCTTTGATCCTTGTAGTGACCAGACTCCCAAGGATCCCCCCCAGTTGTGAGCCAATACCTATGAAGCCATAAACACGTTTTGCGCCTTCAGAGGTATAGATATCATTTGTAATAGACCAGAACTGCGTTACTGTGGCCACCGAATATATGTCGGACCATACATAAAGGCAGTATGCGGCTTCCCTCTTCAGTCCGACCTTGAACACGATCCAGAGGATAATAAGATTTGATACGAAAAAGAAGATGAGTATCGTTGAAAAGGTTCTCCTGGAGAATTTTCTTACCAGAAAATCGTACAAAAAAAGAAAGAGCAGAGTAAGCACAGGAATAATTATGAATGCTGTGGACATGGATCTGGTTCCTACGTAATGAACAAAAAGCGCATCCTTGGATGGTTTTATCAGGTAATACGAGAAAATGACAAGAAAAAAAAAGAAAAAGACAAGGACTGTCTTTTCGAGCTCGCTCTTCTCTATTTTCAGAAATCTACAGAGAAAATTCTCTACGGCCATGCCAATCCTCTCCACTGCATGAAGGTTACAGTGAGAACACTATACCTGCATATCCCACGAAGTCCGAAGCCTTTCTGAAAGGCATCATATCGTGGCTTGTGATGTATTCGAGAAGAGTGCCTTTTTCGGCACCCAGGACCTTTGCAGCTCCAACTGTGCCTGCCATGGCTCCGGCGCCGCAGGCATTACGGCGCTTTTCCGAATCGGCAACTATCTGATCGGCTTTCATAGCGAGAGCAAGAGATACTATTGAAGCGTCGTTCTCTTCCTTTACCCACTTAAGGGCTTCATCCCCGATGCCTTGAGGTGCATATCCGTATCCGGGGCCATAGTGGGTCAGGTCGGTTGTGCCTATGACTACTCCATTGACATTCTCTTCTTTCAGAAATGCTCCGATCCTTTCGCCTGTCTGATGCGAATGCTTTGACGGCGGGAGCGAAACTGGAATTATTTTTGCGTCTGGAAACAGATAGGCTATGAAAGGGAGCTGTACCTCGATTGAATGCTCTCCTGAGTGGGCCTGAGGTCTCTCCTCGATTATGTCACCAAGTGCTTTGAGCATCTTTTCCGCAATAGTGCTGTCAACATCGAGATCGCCCAGAGGAGTCTCCCATGAGCCCTTTGTGCAGATTGCCGCACCGCCTGCTCCCCAGCGATGGACAGCACCCAGAAGGACGAAGGTGGAAGGAGGGTTTTCTCTGTCGATCTGTGCAAAGACTTTAGCCGCGGTGGGTCCGGAGAAAGTCCATCCTGCGTGAGGTACGATGCCTGCCACAACCTTGCCGAGCCCCTTTACCTTCTCTGCCGTGGAGAGGCATTCCTCGATATGGCCTTTCGCCAGTTTCTCATTGGCAGGATAAAACTGTCCGGATACTATGGCGCTGCGTCTTTCCATTTTAAGCCTCCTTGAATACGCTGATTGCAGCTTATTGTGCAGGAGAGTATGGCGATGATAGGATTATCCTCCACAATCTGGAATAATTATACTAATTCAATCTTTTCATTGAATCTCCTTTGACAGCCTGCCGGCAGGAGCCTCTGCAGGGAAGGAGCGAATCCCGGAAGACGGAGGGATATATTGAAAAAGCCTCGTGATGCCCGAATACTGATGGAGTCTCCCAGGGAGATCCTGAGCTTCGATCTCAGGAGCGGAGCTTTCGATCTTATAGATATCGAGACAGGTTTTGTGCTGATAAGCCAGGCCACGGCAGGTTTTAATGAAGTGACTATGAAGGAACATTCAGGACAGATTTCCTTCAAGGCCGTTCCTGGCGGCTATACATTTACGTCACTGCATGAGAAGAGAAAATACCAGATAGATTTAACAATCAGACAGCAGGACTCGACAAGGGTATTTGTTCTCGAAGCGGTTGTTGCGAATAATTCGGAATCACCTCTTCAACTTCAGAAGGTCTCACCGTTTATGCTAGACAAACAGAGTGGAGGCGTGCTGCTGCTGGAAAGACCTTCCCTCTTCGTGCAGGGGTTTCATTCATGGAATGAGAGCCGTATTTATCGTCCGGCTGACTATAAGACCCTCGCCCATCTGACCAGTCACTGGATGACTGTCCTTCAGGATGCCGCATCCAGGTGGGCACTCATGCTGGGCTTCCTGACATTCTCGCAGGCCCTCTCTGAGATCAGATTCCACGGAGGCAAGGAATGCCATCTCCTTGAAGCTTTATCTCACTATGAAGGTATTTCTCTTGCTCCCGGGAAGAAGATCTCCTCAGAGAAGGCAGTGCTGTCTCTGGCTCCCTCCGGTCAAGACGGACTGGAAGAATGGGCCCGCCTGGCCGGAGATGAGTCGAAGAAGCGCTCCTCTGTTTCCGTGCCTTCCGGGTGGTGCTCTTGGTATCACTGCTATGACGGCATAGATGAAGCATATATTCTCAGAAATCTTGAGCTCGCTTCTCTGCTGCCGTCAATCCGATATTTTCAGATCGATGACGGCTACCAGAAGAGTGAAGGCGACTGGCTGCAGTGCAACGAAAAGTTTCCCTCCGGCATGGCTCCTGTAATCAGGAGAATAAAAGACAGAAAGCTCATTCCGGGGCTCTGGGTGGCTCCGTTCATGGTAAGCCCGACATCGGAAATTTACACTGAGCATCCTGGATGGCTGCTAAGGGATGAGAAGGGCAAGCCGGCGCCGCTTCTGGAGTGGAAGGGAAAGTCAGTCTTCGGTCTGGATACTTCCCATCCTGAGGTCTGTCAGTGGCTCCAAGATATATTTACCGTAATGAGCAGGGAATGGGGGGTGGAGCTCTTCAAGCTGGATTTCCTGTACTTTGCAGCCCTTTCCGGAAAGCGTCACAAGCGTACATGGACAGGTGCACAGTGTTACAGGAAGGGCCTGGAGATTATAAGGGAGGCCGTGGGAGACAGGCTCATACTGGGCTGCGGTGCTCCCATTGGTCCATCCATCGGACTGGTGGATGCGATGCGTGTGAGCGGGGATGCAGGAGCCAACTGGTATGGAGAGTTATCTGCATTGACAGCCATCTCTAATACAATTTCCCGTTATTTCTGCCACCGTCGTCTCTGGCAGAACGATCCGGACTGTATAATAGTCAGAGATGTCGATACAGAGCTGTCTCTTCAGGAGGTACAGACTCTGGCTTCAGTGGCTGGGCTTTCAGGTGGAATTGTCTCACTGAGCGATGATCTGGAGAGCCTTTCTCCCGATAGAAGGGAGATCTTTATGAGACTCTCCCCTTCTTATGGAATCAGTGCTGTGCCACAGGATATCTTTACATCTCCACGCCCTTCTGTCTTTGATCTTCGCGTGGAACGGCCTCTGGGGCGCTGGCATATTGTCGCCATGATCAACTTCAGCGACAGATCCGCGTCTCTTGCGCTGCCTCTTACCAGACTCTCCATGAGAAGGGAGAGATATCTGATATACGACATCTGGGAGCAGTCTTTTCTCGGGATCTATGATAAAGAGATAACCTTTCCCTCAGTGCCTCCACATTCGACAAAGCTACTCTGTATAAGGTCTGCTCTCGACCATCCTCAGATTCTGGCTACATCAACTCATATCACATGCGGCGCCGTTGAGCTTCAGAGCTATGAGTGGGTCAGGAAGCCCCGTCGTCTCTCCCTTGTCTTTAACCCGTTCCACAACAGCTCAGGCAGGCTGATCTTTCATGTTCCGCCGGGCTTCCTGATGGGGAAGAGCGAATGCACAGCGAAAGAGTGGAGCCTTCTCCCTGTCGATTCTGAAGGGCTGCTCGTCATGGAATGGAAAGGCAGTCAGCCCTTCAAGTTGGAGATGACCTTTCTCGGATAAAAAATGCAGTGTGTTTCTGGTAGGAACAGCATTCCAGAAGTCCGGTAATGTCTTTCTGCGCATCAGAACATATGATGTGGACCAGCTTCTTCCTGCCATCGCTCTTTGAAAGCGTCTATCCCTGCATAGCCCCATGGCATCTCATCCTGTGCCACAGCGTTGTTGCCTTTGACAATTTCTCCTTCTCCGTAGACCATACCTTTTGCTGTAAGGGGATCCAGACCCATTGTGGCAAAGGCTCCTACCCAGAAATGGTATGCCGATCCGGCACTGGAGTTTTTATCATCGGTAAGGGCTCTGAAACAGGCATACTTGTTGTCCGGATCGAAGAGGTCCTGTCCGACACCGCTGTCAACATTTCTCAGGCCGTACTTGTCTTTCAGAATCTGATGAATTCCACCGTTCTGGTTGCTCATGTCGTTGAATATATCTTTGACGGGATCGCCGTTTTTCAGGTTCTGTACCTGTGCAGCGTCTGGTCTTGCAAGGGCACGCATGACGTTGTGAGCCGTCAGCAGGGCATCCTGGATACAGACTTTACCGTTCCTGTTGTTCGCTTCAAGAGACCATTTCATTATCATGTCTGGCGTAATCTTATTGTCCGGATCCTTTATGTCGTTATTTGTAATGTAGTCCTTGATCTTGCTGTAAAGCTCTTTTTCATGTCCGGACCTGATGGGAGGTAAACCACAGACTGTATCAGTTGCCGATGTGCCTTCCTCAAAGTAGAGATATTGTGTGATATTGAGCGTTGTTCCGTGTTTTGCAATCCAGAATTTATCATAGTAGACATCGGCACCGGTCTGCTTCTCGTAGTTTGATACAGTATCTTTCACTTCTGTCGAGGTGGTAGAAGGATCGAGAGGGGGGTTTACGGCTTTTTGTGCTTCCTTATTTTCTGTAACATCATTATAAGCCACCAAGCTGCCGCCTCCCGTTCCGTCGTTCTCCTGTGGCGGCAGATTAGGTATATTCTTGTATCTTATGGAATCTATGTTTGTCAGGGTATTGTTATAGAAGTTCTGAAGCGCATTGATCTCCTGGGCTGAAAGCTGCTGCACCTGGCCGGACTCCTGGATAAGGGCTCCGCTGTAGTCTCTGCTCTGTGTTCCGGTGAGGCTTTGAGGCGTGTAACCGCCGGATATGCGGGAGTTCCCCTGTGATTCATTTATGGTTGACATAGTCTTCTCCTCAGTTGAATGATTGGCCGTGATTGTTGGCGCAAAAAACTGTCAACATCTGCTGCTTTACATTTATTATACATGAGAGTTAGATAAAAGTCAATAGAGTTCAAACGAGTGAGCCAATATCGATAGCATTCTTTTTTCACATGCAAGGATTTTTGCCTCTTACATCCGGAATTCTGTTGGCAGCAATCATCGAAAATTGAGCTATCTATTGGACATAGGCCATAATATCCTATGCAAACACGATC